>Ga0134121_10000036_pt1 | contig 142750 bp, 121 predicted proteins | sample KB301_FD_96463 | JGI IMG/M metagenome (GOLD analysis project Ga0134121, IMG submission 96463) | Terrestrial soil microbial communities without Nitrogen fertilizer from Kellogg Biological Station, Michigan, USA - KB3-0-1 | ecosystem: Environmental > Terrestrial > Soil > Unclassified ... | reverse complement strand
TCCCCCAGCAGGAGCCCGGCGGCGAACGCCAGGATCACGGCGCCGAGCGCGAAGACGAAAGCGTCGGGGAAGTACCGCTCGCAGGCGTCGGCGATCGCCATCCCGGCGCGCGCCAGGAGCGGGACACCCGCCCGCGCCGCGTCCGCGGGGCCGGGCGCGGGGCCGGGCGCGGGGCCGGCGGCGCCGGCGCTCACCAGCCACCCTCGACGCCCAGCCCGGGCCGATCGGTCAGCAGCAGCCGCCCATCGCGCGCCACGGCGCCGCGGAACGGATCCGCCGCCAGCAGCAGATTGCCGTCCAGGTCGGCCCGATCGAAGAGCGGCGCCAGGTGCGCCGCCGCCGTGATCCCGATCGAGGTCTCGATCATGCAGCCGATCATCACCTGCATCCCCCGTTCCCGCGCCGCCTCGAGCATCCGGCGCGCCGGACGGAGGCCGCCCGACTTCTGCACCTTGATGTTGATGCCGTCGTATGCGTCGTGGATGCGCCCGACGTCGGCGACGCGCAGCGCCGCCTCGTCGGCATAGATCGGCAGCCGCGAGCCGGCGCGCACGCGCCGCGCGCCCTCCAGATCGGCGGCGGGGAGCGGCTGCTCGACCAGCGTCACCCCCATCCCCGCGAGCCAGCCGATCATCGCGATGGCGCGCTCCGGGTCGCGCCATCCCTCGTTCGCGTCGACGTAGAGCGGCTTGTCGGTGACCGCCCGGATCCCCTCGACGACGGCGCGATCGTCGTCGCTCCCCAGCTTGACCTTCAGGATCGGGAACGCCGCCGCCTCGCGGACTTTCTGCTGCATCACCGGGATGGCGTCGAGACCGATGGAGAACGAGGTGCACGGCATGGAAGACGGGTCGGCGCCCATCAGGCGCCAGAGCGGCACGCCGTCGCGTTGCGCGGCGAGATCGTGCAGGGCGATGTCGACCGCCGCCCGCGCGGCGTGACCGTCGGGCAGCGCCGCTTCGATCCGATCGAGGGTCCCGGCCCAATCCGACAGGTCGTCACCCAGAAGAGGCTCGATCCGATCGAGACAGACCATGACCGAGCGCCAGTCCTCGCCGTACCGCGCGTTGGGGGCCGCCTCGCCGAGACCCGCGAGCCCGCCCTGGCTGACGCGGACGACGACGTTGGTCTTCGAGGCGGAAGAGCCGCGGGCGATCGTCCAGGCGTGACGCAGCGGCAGGTCGAGGGGGCGGCGCTCCAGACGTGGCCGGGGCGCCGGCGAGGACCGGGCGTCCCGTCCGGGCCCGCGATTCGACGTCCCGTCATCCGTCATTCCCGGGCCCTCCGTTGATGCCGTCACGGGATTGTCAACGAAGCGACGCCGGCCCGCAAGCCGGGTTGGAGAGGCCCGTGGCCGGAAAACCGTTTGACAAAAAGTGCTTTTACGCCATACTCCATGCTCGCACGGCAATCCAACAGGCCATAAGACGGCCGTCCGGCCGTCCGGGGGGACACCACAGATGCATCGCAGCACCGCAGCCATCCTCGCGATGGCGGCGTCGATCTCCGTTTGCGGGATCGCGACCGCCGGCGCCGCCACTCTGACCACCTACTCGAGCGAGGCTTCGTTCCTCGCCGCCGTCGGACCGCACAACACCCGGTTCAACGCCGATGGCTACTCCTCGGGCACGGTTCTCACGACGCAGGTCGCCGGCGTCACCTTCTCGTCTCCCAACGCGGCCCTCTCCGGCTTCGTCCCGGTCCAGGCCTTCTCGTCGTCGGGCTCCCTCAGCAGCCCGAACCTCGTGGCTGGCGGCTACTCGCCGGGCAGCCCCGGCGTGCCCCAGGTCATCGTTCTCTCGTTCGCGCCGGGGATCACCGCGTTCGGAGCGTTCCTCTCCCCGCTCGCGCCCAACGCGGTCAACGTCGACGTCAAGTTCGGTTTCGCGGACCACACCACGCAGACGGTCTCCCTGAAGACGCAGAACGGCAACACCGCGCTCTACTTCGGCGCCACCTCGACCGCCGTGATCACCCAGGTGACCTGGACCTCGAGCAAGGGGAGCACCGGGCAGAGCGGATTCAAGAATTTCGGACTCGACAACCTGACCTGGGTGGCGACCGACGATCGGCCGCCGATCTGCGCCGCGACGAAGTCGATCGTCGAGGGCGTCCTCGGGTTCGACGGGACCTCGACCGACTCGGGGCCGGGCGACACCGGCCTGACCCGTATCGCGCTCGTCAACGCGACCAACGTCAGCCTCGCCTGCGCCGCGCCGTTCCCGGCCGCGTGCGGCACGATCGGATCCCCGACACCGAGCGCCGGCTGGCGCGTGCAGCCGGCGGTTCCGGGACAGGACGGCGCGGGCTCGGTCGTGGCGACCGACGCCGCGGGGAACAGCTGCACGTTTGACGTCGACTTCACCGCGTTCGCCGGCGGCGGCGTCCAGAACCTGGTCGTCTGCCAGGACACCGGCCTGGTGCTCTCGGTGACCAACGCTTCGCCGCAGAGCTCCGGACAGATCATCTGCAGCGCGACGTTGCCCGGAGGGTCCGAGCCACCCTTCCCTCCCGGCTTCGAGCCGTCGCCGGTGAGCGACCCGTTCGGCTGCAAGGTGTTCACCATCAAGAGCCCGATCTCCGGCACCACGCACATGGTCCTGAAGAAGGACGGGCCGTTCGAGCCGCGCCTGCGGCTGCTGTTCTCGCGCTTCGACGGCGTCTCGTTCCCGCCGTTCACCGACATCACGGAGTCGGTCGATCCGGTCACCACCATCACGCCCGACCCGACGCGGGTGCCCGGCACCGGCACCTGGTCGCAGGTGAAGGTCGCCTGCGCCCTGCAGGCCGAGGTGTGCAACGGTCTCGACGACGACGGCGACGGCCTGATCGACGAAGGGCTGCCGCTCGACGGTCCGGCGCGCGACTGCGATCACGACGGCTACCCGCTCTGCCCCACGACCAACACCACCGCCCTCGACTGCCAGGGGAACGTCGTGCCGCTCATTCTGGGCGCGCCGGCCGACTGCAACGACCAGGTGGCGGGCATCAACGCCGCCGCGGTCGAGTCGTGCAACGGCCTGGACGACAACTGCAACGGCCAGGTGGACGAGGGGAGCCCCGAGGGCGGCGCGGCCTGCACCATACCCGGCCTCCAGGGAGCCTGCGCCGAGGGCGTCACTTCCTGCGCCGACGGGCCGATGGTCTGCAAGCAGGTGAACGTCCCGACGGCCGAGGTCTGCGACGGGATCGACAACGACTGCGACGGCCAGGTGGACGAGGGGAATCCACCCGGGCCGGCCTGCACGGTGAGTGGTCTGCTGGGGGTCTGCGCCCACGGCAGCGTCTCCTGCGCCACCGGCTCGCCGCAGTGCACCCAGACCGCCTTCCCGTCGGCCGAGGTCTGCAACGGCCTGGACGACGATTGTGACGGGTCGACCGACGAGGCGCTCGGCTCCACCCAGTGCGGTCTCGGCGTCTGCGCGCGCAGCGTCGACAACTGCGTCGGCGGCCAGCCCCAGACCTGCGTCCCCGGCGCGTCGTCGGCGGAGACCTGCAACGGTCTCGACGACGATTGCGACGGCCAGACCGACGAGGACCTCGGCAGCCTGACGTGCGGCAGCGGCGTCTGCGCCAGGGTCGTGCCGGCCTGCGTCGGCGGCCAGCCCCAGACCTGCGCCCCGGGCGCGCCCTTGGCCGAGGTCTGCAACGGACTGGACGACAACTGCGACGGCCGGGTGGACGAGAACTACATCTTCTACGGGCCTCTCCCGCCGGTGAGCCCCGACGGCTCGGGGATCTTCCAGCAGAAGAGCACCATCCCGCTCAAGTTCCGCCTCACCAACTGCCGGGGGATCAACGTCACGACGGCGGTCGCCACCTTCGAGATCCTGCCGTACGCGAGCCGGATCGTCGGCACGGTGCTCAACTCCCCGAGCAAGGTCAACCCGGACGTCGGCAACACCTATTACTACGACGTCAAGGGCACCCAGTACATGTTCAACCTCGGGACCAGGACGCTCGCGGCCGGCGCCAGCTACATCATCCGCACCCACCTGGACGACGGGTCGGTGCACGACGTCGTCATCTCGCTGAAGTAGAGCTCCGGCCGGCGCCGGGAGCACGCCCGGACCCTGGCGGAGGGTGACGGACGCCCCGTCGCCCCCCGTAGCGCGCACCCGCGCGCGCGCCTACAATGCCGCCCATGTATTGCCCCGCCTGCGGTCGCGAGAATCCTCCGGGCGCGGCCCGGTGCGGCGGGTGCGCCAGGCCTCTGTCGGGCGCCGGTCCGCCGCCCGAGGCGCCGCCCGAGGAGGCCACGCGGATCACCGGCGCCTCGGGAGCGACCGGCGCGCCCGGAGCCACCGGCGTCACCGGCATTCTCGGCCCGGCGCGCGGCGCCGCGCCCGGCGGCTCCGCTCCCTGGCAGACGATCACCCCCGGCACGCCGCTGGGCACCCGCTACCTGATCGAGTCGATCCTGGGCGAGGGCGGCATGGGGATGGTCTATCGCGCCCGCGACCTCGAGCTCGACCGCACCGTCGCGCTCAAGGTCATCCGCCCCGAGCTCGCCTCGCGTCCCGAGATCCTCGACCGCTTCAAGCGCGAGATCCAGCTCGCCAGCCGGGTCACACACAAGAACGTCGTCCGGATCCACGACCTCGGCGAGGTCGGCGACCTGCGCTTCATCTCGATGTCGTTCATCGAGGGAGAGAGCCTGCGGGCGCTGCTGGATCGCGAGGGGCCGCTGGCGGCGGAGCGCGGCGTGCCGCTGGTGCGTCAGATCGCGGTCGCGCTGCAGGCGGCCCACGACGCCGGCATCGTGCATCGCGATCTGAAGCCGCACAACGTCCTGATCGACAAGGAGGGCCAGCCGTACATCGGCGACTTCGGCATCTCGCGCTCGATGGACAGCGACGGGACGATGACCGAGACCGGCGCGATCCTCGGGACGGTCGACTACATGTCGCCGGAGCAGGCGCGCGGCGACGTGCCGGACCACCGCAGCGACATCTATTCGCTCGGCATGATGATGTACGAGATGTTCACCGGAACGCTGCCGTTCCGCGCCGCCAATCCGCTCTCGGTGATGGTCAAACGGGTGCACGAAGACGCCCCGCCGGTGACCGCGGTGCGTCCCGGGATCCCGCCCTGGCTGTCGGCGGTCATCGGGCGGGCCATGCAGCGCGACCCGAACGATCGCTATCAGTCGCTCGGCGACCTGGTGCGGGATCTCGATCGCCAGCAGGCGACCCGGGCCGCGCGCCGGCTGCTCTGGAAGCGGACCGGCGCCGCCGCCGCGGTCCTCGCCGGCGTCCTGGCGGTCGGCTACGGCGCGACCTGGTGGATCGGGTCGCGGCCGCGGACCGCTCCGGCGGTGAAGACGTCGCTCGCCGTGCTCCCGTTCCAGAACCAGACCGGCGACCCGCGCTTCGACTGGGTCCGTTCGGGCGTCACGAGCGTCGTGCGGACCGGGCTCCTGCAGGCGCAGGCTCTGCGTCTCGCCGGCGACGATCGCGTGCAGGAGATCCTCGATCTCCTGAAGCCCGCCCCGGGCGAAGAATCGCGCCCGACGACGGTGCAGCGGGTCGGCCGCCTGGCGGGCGTCGACCAGGTGCTGGTCGGGAGCCTGGTCCGGATCGGATCGGGCTACCGGATCGACGCCAGCCTGATGCCGATCGGCGAGAGCGGCGCCGGGGCCGCCCGTCCGATCGTCCTGGACGGCGCGAACGAGGCGGCTATCTTGAAGATGATCGACGACCTCACGCGGCGCGTGCGCGAGGAGCTCGGCGTGACGCGCGGCTGGGGCGAGAAGGAGATTGGGGCGGCGCAGCTCTCGACGAGCTCGGTCGAGGCGTTGTCGCTGTACGGCGAAGGGCTCGCGCTCGGACGATCGGGGAACGCGATCGAGGCCGCGAAGCGTCTCGAAGCCGCCGTCGCCAAGGACCCGCGCTTCGCCATGGCCCAGGCGGAGCTGGCGGAAACCTACGATGCGCTCGGCTACGCGGACAAGGCGAAGAAAGCGGCGGACGAGGCGGTCCAGAACCTGCGCGGCGCCTCACCCTGGGAGGCGGCGCACATCCGGGCGACGCGCGCCCGTCTGGCCGGAGATCTCCAGGGCGCGGAGACGGCGCTCCGGAGCATCGTCGCCGCGGCGCCGAACGACCCGCAGTCGATTCTCGACCTCGCGCAGGTCGAAGAGGGGATGGGCGATCTCCCGGCCGCGCTCGCCTCGTTGCAGCGCGTCGTGGTCCTCGATCCCAAGCACGCCGACGCGACCTACGCCCTCGGTCGCGTCCTCTTCAAGTCGGGCCATCCCACGGACGCCATCGTCGCGTTCAATCGCGCCCTCGCGCTGGACGGCGACCTGGGCAACGACCAGGGCCGGGCGGCCGCCCTCAACGGGCTGGGGAACGCGTCGCAGGGACTCAACCAGCTCGACGACGCCGAACGCTATTTCAATCAGTCGCTGGAGATCCGCCGCCGCATCGGCGACCAGCGCGGCGTAGCCGTCTGCCTGCACAACCTCTCCCTGGTCGAGAGGACCCGCGGCCGGTACGACGAGGCGATTCGTTACGGAAAGGAGGCCCTTCAGGTCAGCACCGGCATGGGCGATCAGGCCCGCATCGCGGAGAACTGGATGGGCCTGGGCGATGCCTATCAGGACGCGGGGCGGCCCGAACAGGCGCTCGCGGCGTACCAGGAGAGCCTGAAGATCATGCGCGGGCTCGGCGACGATTCCCGCCTCGCCGAGAACCTGCGCAGTCTCGGGTACGTGAACGGCGTCCTGGGGAACTACGTGGAAGCCTTCTTCTTCATGAAGGAGGGCCTGGCCAAGACCCGCTCCGGCGGCGACAAGAACCTGCTGGTGCGGGCGCTGGCCGACATCGCCACCATCGAGCAGCTCCAGGGACGCTACGAGGAGGCGCTGACGTACAACGCGGAGGGCCTGGCGCTCGCGAAAGAGGTCGACGATCAGACGGCGCAGGAGGCCATCCAGCGGAACCTGGCGGACATCCACCAGGATCAGGGAGACTACGGCGCCGCGCTGGCGCTGTTCGACGAGACCGCGCGGCTGATCCGCACCCATTCCGCGGAGGGGATCCTGGCGGACTGCCTCACGTCCGAAGGAGGCGCGCACCTGCGCGCCGGCAATCTCGAGATGGCGGGAAAGCTCCTGGGCGAGGCGATCGCGCTGTCGAGGAAACTGCACAAGAATCCCACCCTGGCGGAGGCGCTTCTCTACGAAGCCAGGCGGATGGCGGCGTCGCGGCAGCCGGACAAGGCCGCGACGACCCTCCGCGAAGCGGTTCAGGTGGCGGGACAGGTCGGCGACTTCCGGCTGATCCGGATGGCGCGGCTGGCGCAAGCCACGGCGGACCGCTCCTCCCGGGATCTCGAGACGGTCCTCGCCGACGTCACCAAGGCGGGTCTGTCGCCGCTCGTGTCGCCGGCGCTGCTCGAGCTGGCGCGTCTCGATCTCGCGACGGGGAGACCCGGCGACGCCGCGCAGCGGGCGCAGAAGGCGGCGGCCGCGGCCGGTCCGCTGCAGCAGCGCGACCTCCTCTTCCAGGCGCGGCACCTCGCCGGCGCCGCGCTCGACAAGCAGGGCCAGCGTCCCGCGGCCCTGGAGCAGTACCGCCAGGCACTGCAGCCGCTCGAAGAGATGCGCTCCGGGCTCGTGAACGACGCGCTGAAAGCGTTCCTGTCGCGCCCCGAGACCGCCGCCTTCGGCCGCGACGCCGACGCCGCGTTCCGGGCCGCGGGCGGGGACGAGAGGGCGCGGCTCGAGAAGCTTCTCACCCCCTGAGGAGCCCGTCCGGGAGGGCCTCGCGTGGAGGCCCGGGTACCCCGCCGGGGTGTGGGCCCGGCCGCGGGGTGCGGGCCTTTGACAGATTCGCGCGCGGCGTCCTAGAATCTCCCCACAACTCGTGAACAATCCGCCGGACAGTTGACCGGCCCGTCCAACGTGGAGGACCTGCCATGGCGACGAGAAAGGTGATCCCATTCGCGCTGGCGCTGTCGTGCGCGCTCTTCTTCGGATCGGTGAGCGTCCATGCGGCCACGCTCACCACGTACTCCAGCAAGGATGCGTTTCTGGCGGCCCTCGGCTCGCCGCACGCGACCGAGGGGTTCGACCAGTTCGACAGCGGCACCCCGATCAACGATCAGATCACGGGCCTCTTTTTCACCAACGCCGGGGAGGGGTACTCGTCGATCACGGCCTCCTCGTCGACCGAGGCGACCAGCGCCCCGAACGGTCTTTACGGCGGCATTCCGTTCGGCGATCCGCCACCCGCCGGCGCGACGCAGATCATCCACATCTTCTTTTCGCCGGGGGTCGACGCCGTCGGGCTGTCCCTCCTCGGCCTGGACCCGGCGTTCCCCGACATGAGTCTCCGCTTCGACTTCGCGGACGAGTCCTCCCAGACGATTCAGGTCGGTGACAGCGACGACAACGGGAGCACGGCCGAGTTCTTCGGCGTCACCTCGACAAGCCACATCGTCGGCCTCCTGCTGACCGCGGCCGTCGACCCCGACACCGGCGACTTCGACGAGTTCGGCATCGACGACCTCATCCGCACCGTCGAGATCGAGGATTGCTGCGCGCCGCTCTGCTCCGGCGCCCCCGCGACCCTGGCGGGCGTGCTGGGAATCGACGGGACCGGGACCGACGAGGGGGAGAGCCAGAGCGGGATCGCCAGCGTCGCGCTGGCCGCGGGCTCGGTCAACGTCGCGCTCACGGTCGATGCGTTCGAGATCGGCGACGGCGAAGTGAATTTCCGCGCCGCGCCGGCGAACCCGGCGATCGCCGGACAGGGTCTCGTCGTGGTGATCGATCAGTCGGGCAAGACCTGCTCGCTCCCGGTCACCTTCCGGGCCATCGCCTCCGGCCCGACCACGGCGGAGCCGATCTGCAGCGGCCCCGGGCTTCTCTTCAGCGTCAGCAACGCCTCCTCGTCGCCGGGCGGACAGTCGGCGTGCGGCATGCACATCCCGGACGCCGGGGATCCGTCCTACCCGCCCGGATACGAGCCGTCGCCGGAGAGCGACCCGTTCCTCTGCCAGTTGATGACGATCGATTCGCCGATTCACGGCACGACCGACATGGTCCTAAAGAAGGACGGACCGTTCGAGCCGCGTCTCCGGCTCCTGTTCTCGGAGTTCAACGGCACGTCGTTCCCGCCGTTCACCGACATCACCCGGTCGGTGGACGAGATCGCGACCATCACCCCCGACCCCACGCGCGTGCCCGGGACCGGGACCTGGTCGCTGGTGAAGGTGACCTGCGCGCTGCAGGCGGAGATCTGCAACGGCCTCGACGACGACGGCGACGGGCTGATCGACGAGGGGCTTCCGGTCGGCCTGCCGCCGGTCGACACCGACGTCGACGGATATCCGATCTGCCCGGCCCCCGGCGGGGTGGGCGACTGCAACGACCAGAACCCGGCGATCCATCCCGGCGCGGCCGAGCGGTGCAACGGGCTGGACGACAACTGCGACGGCTCCATCGATGAAGGGCATCCCGCGGGCGGCGACGCCTGCACCATCCCCGGCCTCCTCGGCGTCTGCAACGCCGGCGAGACCTCGTGCGCCGACGGTCCGATGGTCTGCAAGCAGACGCACTTCCCCGGCGCCGAGGTGTGCGACGGGAAGGACAACGATTGCGACGGGCAGGTCGACGAGAATTACGTCTTCGGCGGCTACCGCCAGCCGGTGAACGCCGACGGCACCAGCATCTTCAAGACCGGCCGGACGGTGCCGTTCAAGTTCGCCCTGACGACCTGCTCAGGGGCCAACGTGGCGAACGCGGTCGCGCACATCCACCTGTTCCTGTACGCGCACGGCATCGTCGGCACCGAGGTCGAGGACGTGACGTCCCCGGGACAGGCGAACACCGACGATCTGTACCGTTACGACCCGGCGGGCCGGCAGTACGTCTACAACCTCGACACCGGCACGCTCGCGAAGAACAACAGCTACCTGGTCCGCACCGAGCTGAGCGACGGGAGCCACTACGACGTCGTGATCTCGATGCGCTGAGGGGGCCGGCGGGAGGATCGCCGGTTCCGGCCTAGCGCGGTCGCGTCACCGCCGAGGCGGCGGCGCGCCGCGCCGGCCTCCGGAGCCACTCCTCCACCTCCGCCGCGAGGGCGCGCACGCGATCCGGCTCGACGGCCGCGAGATCGCGCGTCTCTCCCGGATCGGTCTTCACGTGGTAGAGCGCGTGACGGCCGTCCGATCCCCACTGGATCGTCCAGCCGTCGCGGCTCAGGGAGACCTGGGTCCGATCGAACCGTGTCAGGTCGGCGCCCGGGAACGCCTCGCGCATCGATTGCAGGAAGTCGACCGGCGGCCCGGCGACCTCGCCGATCATCGGATCGTGCGGCGAGCGCGACGGGCCCTCGACGCCGGTGCCGGGCAGCGGCACCGCCTCGACGATCGTGCCGCGCGGGGGCGCCGCGCCCGCCAGCCCCAGGAGCGTCGGGAACAGGTCGTGCGTCTGCACCGGCGTCTCGACGCGCGCGCCGCCCCGCACCCGCGGCGGGTAGCGCAGAAGGAGCGGCACGCGCAAGAGCGTGGCGTGGACGCTCATCTTGTGATCCATCAGTCCGTGGTCGCCGATGTTCTCGCCGTGGTCCCCCACCACCGCCACCACGGTCCGGTCGAGCAGCCCGAGACCGGCCATCAGATCGATGACCTCGCCGATCCGCCGGTCGACGTAGGCGATCTCGCCGTCGTAGAGGTCGTTGAGGGTCGCGAGGTCCCGGGGCGTCAGATCCGATCGACCCAGGATGAAACGCATCTCGTCCGGGTGACCGAGCCGCGCCAGGCGCGCCACCCGCGCCGGGTCGTCGTCCGGACGCAGGAGCCGGGCGCGCTCCGGCTCGGGGGGATGGTACGGGAGGTGCGGCTCGAAGTAGTTGACGAACAGGAAGAACGGCTGCCGGCGCGCGTCGGGGGTCGCCGCGTACCAGCGCAGGAAGCGGTCGATCCGCTCGTTGCTCAGGGCCGCGCCGGTGTCCTCGCTCTCCTCCGGCACCTCGCGCCAGGTCTCGCCCCAGGTGTCGAATCCCTGCTGGAAGTTGTAGGTCTTCCCCAGCCACGGATTGGCCGTGTAGCCGACCGTGCGATAGCCCGCGTCGCGCAGGATCTCCGCCAGCGTGACCTCGCCGTCGGGCAGGCGGAGCGATCCGCAGTCGGTGCGGTGCAGGGAGGGGTAGCGTCCGGTGAACAGGCTGGCGTGGGCCGGCACCGTCCAGGGCGCCGGCGAGAACGCCTCGGTGTAGACCGTTCCCTCGCGCGCCAGCTGCGCGAGACGCGGCGCGGTCGGCCGGTCGTATCCCGCCCACGGAAACCGATCGGCGCGCGCGGTGTCGATGACGACGAGCAGGATGTTCGGACGCGCAGCGCCGCCGCAGCCGCACAGGCCGAGCGCCAGCACCAGGATCCACCGTCGCATCTCGCCCCCGCCGAACCGGCGCAGCATAGCAAGTCGCGGTCGCCCTCGCCTTGACACCCGCCAGCCGCGGCGGCGAGAATACCGTGTTGCGGATATCGAGTCGGTGTTTTGCATGGAGAAACGGATGTCGCGCTGGCCCTTTCCACCCGATGACCCGATCGAGGTTCCCCTCCTCAGGACGCCTCTGCCCGGCCCGAAGGCGCAGGCCGCCATCGAGCGCGACCGCCGCACCGTGTCGCAGAATCTCAGCAAGGACGTGCCGCTCGTGGTGGCGCGGGGCCGCGGCATGGCGATCGAGGACGTCGATGGCAACCGCTTCCTGGATTTCGCCGCCGGGATCTCGACCGTCTCCACCGGACACTGCCATCCCGACGTGGTCGCGGCGATTCGCGAGCAGTCCGAGAAGCTCCTGCACGTCTGCTACACCGACTTCTATTACCCGGTCTACATCGAGCTGACCGAGGAGCTGGCGCGTCTGGCGCCGATCAGCGGGCCGAAACGCGTCTTCCTGACCAACTCGGGCGCCGAGGCGGTGGAGACCGCCATCAAGCTGGCCCGGGTGCGCACCGGCCGGCAGAAGATCGTCGGATTCTTCGGCGCCTTTCACGGCCGCACCTACGGGGCGATGTCGCTCACCGCCAGCAAGCCGGTGCAGCGCCGCGGCTACGCGCCGCTCGTTCCCGAGGTGCACCACACCCACTACGCCTATTGCTATCGCTGTCCGGTCAATCGCAAGCCGGAGTCGTGCTCGATCGAGTGCCTCGATCTCCTGACCGAGACCTACTTCCATCACACCATCGACCCGAAGGAGGTCGCGGCGGTGATCGTCGAGCCGGTGCAGGGCGAGGGCGGCTTCATCCCCCCGCACCCCGGATTCCTCAGCCGCCTCCAGTCGATCTGCCGCGAGCACGGCATCCTCCTGATCGCCGACGAGGTGCAGAGCGGCATGGGGCGCACGGGAAAGCTCTTCGCCCTCGAGCACTACGGCATCGACCCCGACATGATCGTCCTGGCCAAGGGGATCGCCTCCGGCATGCCGCTGTCGGCCGTCATCGCCCGCGACGACGTCATGCGCTGGAACGACGGCGGTCACGGGTCGACCTTCGGCGGCAATCCGGTGTCGTGCGCCGCGGCGCTTGCGACCTTGAAATGCCTGCAGGGCGGCCTGATGGAGAACGCCGGCAAGACCGGCGCCTACCTCATCGAGAAGCTGCGCGTGCTCCAGCGCAAGCACCCTGCGATCGGCGACGTGCGCGGTCTCGGCCTGATGGTCGGTGTCGAGATCGTCCGTGACCCCGCGACGCGCGAGCCGGCGCCGGACCTGCGCCACGCGATGATCGTCAAGGCGTTCGAGCGCGGCCTGCTCATGCTGCCGTGCGGCGCCTCGACCATCCGCCTCTCGCCGCCGCTCATCTGCACCCCCGCGGACGTCGACAAGGCGGTCGCGATCCTCGACGCCACGCTCGCGGACGTCGGGCGCTAGCTTTTCGCGGGTCTCGCGGGCCCGTGCGGCCCGGGGGCGTACATGCCCTCGATCCGATCCCGGTAGTGCTCCTCGATCACCTTGCGGCGCGGCTTGAGCGTCGGGGTGATCTCCCCCGCCTCCACCGTGAACTCGCGCTCCAGGAGACAGAACCTCCGCACCTGCTCGTAGCGCGCCAGGCCTTCGTTGATCCGCGCGATGCGGCGCTCGAACAGGTCGAGGATGCGCGGGTGCCGCAGGAGCTCGCGCAGGTCGTCCCCGGGAATTCCCTTGAGGACGCAGTAGGAGCGGATCTGATCGGCGCTGGGGACGATGAGCGCGCTCACGAAGTTGCGGCGCTCGCCGATGACGACCGCCTGGCTGACGAACCGGTCGGCGCGCAGGAGGTTCTCGATCGGCTGCGGCGCGATCATCTTGCCGCCCGAGGTCTTCAGGACCTCCTTCTTGCGATCGGTGATCACCAGGCAGCCATGCTCGTCGAGGCGGCCGATGTCGCCCGTGAGCAGCCAGCCGTCGACGATCGCCTCCCGCGTGGCCGCCTCGTCGTGGAAGTAGCCGGCCATCACCGACGGCCCCCTGGCCAGGATCTCCCCGTCCTCCGCGATACGCACGTCCATACCGGGAATCGGCGGTCCGACCGAGCCGAAGCAGATCGACTCCAGCCGGTTGACCGCGATAACCGGCGATGATTCCGTCAGACCGTACCCTTCGAGGACGATAATCCCCATGCCGTAGAGCAGCTCCAGCACCTCGCGCGCGACCGGCGCGCTGCCGGTGACGAAGAACCGGATCCGTCCGCCCTGGCGGGCGCGGATGGCGGAGTAGACGAGACGATCGGCCAGCCGCCGCTGCGTCTCGAGAAACCACCCCGGCCGCCGCGACGCACGGGGAAGGGAGCCGACGGCGCGGGCCACCGCCAGCGCCCAGTTGAAGATCAGGCGCCGCGGCGCCGGCAGCGCCGAGCCGGCGTCGATGATGCGCAGGTGCATCTTCTCGATCAGCCGTGGGACGCCGCAGGCGATGGTCGGGCGCACCTCCACGAGGGCCGTCGCCACCGCGTCGATCGACTCGGCGTAGGCGATGGTCGCGCCGCGATGCAGATAGCAGTACTCGACCATCCGCTCGTAGACGTGCGACAGCGGCAGGATCGACAGGCAGACGTCGTCCGCGCGGAAGGGGATCGAATCGCAGGACGCGGCGACGTTGTGCACGAAATTGGCGTGCGTCAGCATCACGCCCTTCGGCCGGCCGGTCGTGCCGGAGGTGTAGATGATGCTCGCCAGATCGCCGGGGACGGCGCCGTCCAGGACGTCCGCGGCGCGCGGATCGCGCGCCCGCGCCGCCGCGCCCGTCGCCGCCACCTCGCCCCAGGCGCGCACGCCGGCCGGGAGCGGCGACGGCGCGTCGAACACGACCACCTCGGCGAGCTCAGGCAGCCGCGGTCGGATCGCCAGGATCTTCGCCACCTGATCGGCGGTCGACACGACCACGGCGCGCGCCCCCGAGTCGCGCAGGATGAACTCGATCTGATCCGGCAGGAGCGTCGTGTAGATCGGGACCGTCACGGCGCCGGCGCAGAGGATCGCGTAGTCGGTCGTCGTCCACTCCGGCCGGTTCTCCGACAGCAGCGCGACCCGGTCGCCGGGGCGGATCCCCGCGGCGCGCAGACCGAGCGCTACGTCGCGCAGCCGCGCGACGAAGTCGACCGTGGAGATCGGCCGCCAGGAGCCCTGCGACTTGTGGAGAAGCTGATCCGGCTTACGGTTCTCCGCCTCGAGGCGCCTGGGGATGTCGCAGAGGGTCCGGAACGTCATGTCCCCGGGGTGCCCTCGGGACAGGAACGCCGGTCACGGTGGAGGCGGCGATCGGAATCGAACCGATGCATCGAGGTTTTGCAGACCTCTGCCTTACCGCTTGGCTACGCCGCCCGGACCGTAAAACCCGCGTTCACAGGATGTTCGGAATATACAGAGGGCGACTGAGGCTGTCAACGCCGGGACCGGGGCGGAGTACGCAAGAAAACGCCGGCCAGATGCGGCCGGCGTTGATATTTGGAGCGGGAAACGGGAGTCGAACCCGCGACTTCAACCTTGGCAAGGTTGCACTCTACCACTGAGTTATTCCCGCTCGTATGGCTTGTGTCCGCGAGGCGAAATTGTACGGAGGCCCCCCGGGCATGTCAAGGCGCGGCATCGCGCGATCGGCTGACACAATCGTGTCGCCGTCACTCGGCCTGAAAGGCGTCGGGGATGTGGTGGATCCGGGCCGGAGCGCCGGCCTCGGCCAGGATTTCGATGACGTCGAAGCGGCAGGGGGCTTCGGCCCGTCCGTGCCGCGCCAGCCAGAGCTGGGCGGCGCGGAGGATGCGGCCCCGCTTGCGGGCGTCGACCGCTTCGGCCGGCCGCCCGCAGCCCAGCCCGGAGCGCGTCTTGACCTCGACGAACACCAGGAGGTCGCCCTCGGCCGCCACCAGGTCGATCTCGCCCGTCCGGGTGCGGAAGCCGCGCTCGAGGATACGCCAGCCCTTGCGCTCGAGATGTCCGGCCGCGATCGCCTCCCCGTCGCGGCCGAGACGGGTCGCGGGCCGCTCCGCCCCGCTCACTGGCCGCCGTCGTCGGGCGTCTCGTCGTCCAGGTCGGCCGCGGGGCCGGGAGCAGGGACCCGTCCCGGCCGGCCCCGTTGCATCGCCTCCATCATCCGCCGCTGCATGGCGCGGCGGAAATGCTCCTCGAAGAAGTAGAGGCGCGCCTGCTGTCGCGACGTCAGCTCGCGATCGACTTCGCGCCGCAGCCCCTCCTCCTGTTGACGGAAGGCGTCGTCCATGTCGTGCACGTTCTTCAGGGCCTTCTGGATCTGTGCCTCGCTCGAGGCCGGGTCGATCATGGCCGCCTTGAGGTGAGCCACCGCTTCCCGCCGCTTCGGGGCGTACCCGCGCCGCGCCGCCAGCAGGCCCTCGACCTTCGGCATGACGCGCGCTTCCTGCTCGACCGAGAGCTCGAGCGTGCGCTTGAGGCGGACGAGCATCACCTGCTCGAGCGCGGCGCGCATCTCCTCGTCCCCGCCGGGCCCGGCCCCCGGCCGCGGCGCCGGCCGGGGCGCCGGTCCATCCTGTGCCCGTGCCGGCGACGCGAGGCCGGTCAGGAAGGCCAGGCCGAGCGCCAGGCCGGTCGTCAGCAATCTCATCGTCCGAACCCTCATGACCCCATCCCCCCTTCGCGTCGCACCCACCGTCAGCAGTTGTCCGGCGACTTCGGCGCGTCGTTCTCCTGCTTTTCGGGCTCCCCCCCGTCGAATCCCGACGGGGCCGCCGGCAGCACTTCGTCGAGAACCGCTTCGAAGCTGCGCTCGCCCTGCTCCTGGCGCGCCAGCCGGTTGATCGCTTCGTCGAGCCGCGCCTCCGCCGCATCGATCCGGGCGTCCCCCGCCTCGAGAGACGCCTCGCCCGAATCGGGCCGTGTCTCCCCTGCGCCGGCGGACGGAGCCGTGGGAACCGGACGCGCGCCATCGGCAATGGCCGGGGCCTGGGCGCCTCGGTGGCCGGCCGTCCAGATCGAGACGCCCGCGACGGCGACCACGGCGGCGGCCAGGCTGGCGATCCCGCGCCATCTCCGGTTGGCGCGATCCCGGACGATCCGGCCGCGCAGGCGCGCGTCGAACGTCCGCCAGTACTCGGCGCCCGGATCGGGCGTCTCTCCGGCGCCCAGGACGTCGAGCGTCTCCCGGAGCCGCCCCGCCTCCCCCGCGCACGCCGCGCAGCCGAGCAGGTGCGCCTCGAGTCGCTGCCGCCTCGCGGGATCGACATCACCCGCGGCCAGGGTCACCGCCGCTTCGAGCGCCTCATCGCACGGGATCACGTCTTCACCTCCTCCTCCCGGCACGGTCCTGCATCCCGAATCGCGAGCCGCTTGCGTAATCCGCGGACCGCCTGGAAGAACGTCGCCTTCGCGGTCCCGACCGAGATCTCCATCACCTCCGCGACCTCCGTGAACTTCATCCCCTCGTAGACCTTCAGGACCAGCACCTGACGCTGCCGGGGAGGAAGCCTGGCGACCGCCTCCCGGACCTGCCCGCGCAGGGCGGAGCGGCCCGCCGCCTCTCCCGTGCCGACGTGCCGCGCCTCCTCGAGCGGCACCGTCGGGCGGCGGTTGCCGCGACGCGTGAGGGCGAGGTTCATCACGATGCGCAGCATCCAGGTGAGGAACCGCGACTCGCCGCGAAACCCGGAGAGCGAGCGATAGGCCCGCAGGAACGACTCCTGCGCCAGGTCGTCCGCCTCCGCGTGATCGCCGGCGACCCGCCACGCCGCCCGATAGATCCGCTCCCGATGGCGATGGACGAGCGCCTCGAAGGCCGACTCGTCGCCGCCCTTGAATCGTTCCACCAGCCTCTCGTCGGTATCGGCGGCCTCGAGGGTCCCTGGCATCTGGTCCTCGTCCGGATTAGACGGACCGGGGGGCCGAACGGTTTAGGGGGCGGACCCGGGGACGGTCGCCGGCGGTTCCCTGACGGCCCGGCTCAGCCGCTGCGGCGCTTCCAGCGGATGCCCTGGGGGGTATCCTCCAGGACGATGCCGCGCTGCGACAGGTCCTCGCGGATGCGATCGGCCTCGGCCCAGTTGCGGGAGGCCCGGGCCTCCTGACGCCGCCTGATCAGGTCCTCGACCTCGGCGTCGGGGGAGGTCTCCGCCCCGAGGCGGATTCCGAAGACCGACTCGAACACCGACAACGCCTCTCGCACGGCGAGCGCTTCGCCGCGGTGCGCCGCGCCCGCGTCGAGCGCCGTGTTCGTCTCGCGCACCAGATCGAAAAGGCAGCCGAGGGCCTCGGCGGTGTTGAGGTCGTCGTCCAGCGCCGCGATCATCCCGTTCCGCGCCCGCGCCGCGGCCGCCGCCAGCGCCCCGTCCCCGCCTTCGGGGATCGGCTCGCGCGCCAGCCGGTCGGCCAGATCGTCGAGACGCGACAACGCCGCCTGCGCCTGCTGCAGCCCTTCGAAGGTGAAATTGAGCTGCTTGCGGTAGTGCGCCGAAAGCAGCAGGTAGCGGATCGGGCGCGGCTGATGTCCGCGCTCGCGCAGGTCGCGCAGGGTGAAGAAATTGGAGCGCGATTTCGACATCTTCTCGCTGTCCACGATGAGGTGCGCGGCGTGCAGCCAGTAGCGCACGAACGGCCGGCCCGTGGCCGCCTCGCTCTGCGCGATCTCGTTCTCGTGGTGCGGGAAGATGTTGTCCACCCCGCCCGTGTGGATGTCGAACGTCTCGCCCAGGTATTTCATGGACATCGCCGAGCACTCCAGGTGCCAGCCCGGCCGGCCCTGACCGATGTCGGTGTCCCAGTGCGGCTCGTCGCCTTTGCGCATCTTCCAGACGGCGAAGTCGCGCGGGTTGTCCTTGTCGTACTCGTCCGCGTCGATGCGCGCCTGGCCGGCCGTGGCGGAGTCGGGATCCAGCCGGGACAGCCGGCCGTAGGGCTTGAACGTGTCGATGCGGAAGTAGATCGATCCCTTGCTCTCGTAGAGGTGTCCGCCGGTCTGCAGCTTCTTCACCAGATCGACCATGTCGGTGACGTGACGCGTGGCGCGCGGGTAGATCGAGGCGCGCTGGATGCCGAGCAGGTCGAGATCCTCGTAGAAGGCGTCGATGTAGCGGCGCGTGTAGTCGTCGAGCGACACGCCGGCCGCGAGCGCCCCGGCGATGGTCTTGTCGTCCACGTCGGTCAGGTTCATGACCTGGGTGACCTGGTAGCCGCGGAACTCGAGGTGCCGGCGGAGGAGGTCCTCCCACAGATAGGTCCGGAAATTCCCGATATGCGCATAGTCGTAGACGGTGGGGCCGCAGGTGTAGAGGCCGACGCGCCCCTCGGTCAGGGGGACGAACTCATCGACCGCGCGGGTCAGCGTGTTGTAGAAGCGGAGTGGCACCGGTCACCCGCACCCGGAACATGAAAAAGGCCCCGCCTCGGTCTCCCCGGGGGCGGGGCCTCGTATCGTCCGATCGCCCGAACTAGAACTGGAACTCGAAGCCGATCGAGTAACGCCGGCCGAACTTGCGCTCCGCGTCGAGCTGCAGCGCCCCGCCGCGGTTCGGCGCGAAGGGGAAGTAATTGTTGATCGTGAGGTCGTCCCTATTGAGCAGGTTGTCGATCGCCAGGAAGAGCTTCGAGTTGAAGCGGCCGATGACGAACGACTTGGTCGCCTGTGCGTTGATGTTCAGCACCGACGCGTTGCGGCGGCTGTTGCGGTTCTCCCCGGTGAACACGCCGCCCTCGTTGTTGTTCGTGATGGTCCCGAACAGGGTTCGAATCTGGGGGTAGTCGTAGTTGTCCAGATCGAAGACGCTCGTCAGCGCCGAGTACGGCAATCCGGTCGTCCACTGGATGACGCCTCCCAGGGTCCAGTCGCCCGGAAGGAAGGTGGTGCCGTTGAAGCGCACGATGTGCCGCTGGTCGAAATTCAGGTAGCCGTACTCGTAGGGCAGGGTCGCGGGATCGTCGCCCAGCGAGGACTGGAAGTCCTCGGCGTCCCCCTTCGCGCGGGAATAGGTATACGACGCGTCCATCTGCCACTTGCGGCTCAGCCGCTTGGTGACCTGGACCTCGATGCCGTGGTACGTCGAGGTGTTGTAGTTGCTCAGGCGGAAGACCTGGTTGAAGAAGAAATTGTAGATGTACAGGTCGGGGACGTTGTCGGGCTGGCGCGAACCCGTGCCCCCGTTGCTCCCGAACGAAAGACGTCCGATCGCGTCGATGATGCTTCCGTCGGGCATGCAGCAGCGGGTCTCGTGATTGATGTCCCGATCCTGCAGTCCCAGCCGGCCCTCCCGGTTGATGTAGCTCATCCGGATCGAGATCTCCGGGGCCAGCTCGCGCTCGAACCCGATCGTCCACTCGTCCGTGAACGGCGTCTGCAGGCCGCGATCGACCTGGGTCGCGCTCGGCGGCGCCTTGGAGATCGGCGCCCCGTAGGTGTTGTCGGGGATGCCGCTCGCGGTCACTCCGTCCTGGTCCTTGTGGTAGTAGCGCGTGATCTGATCGGGCCCTTCTTCCGGGATGACGGCGGCGAGGAACACCTTGTCGTAGAAACGGCTCCAGGACGCGAAGACCCTCGTCTTGGAGTCGGCCCATGGATCCCAGGACACGGCCAGGCGCGGCGACAGGTTGTTGTTGGTCAGCCGGAACGGCTCCTCTTCCTGGAAGGTCGCCCCGTGCTCGCGGAGCAGCTCGCGATCGATCACCTGGGTGCCGTCGGGCTGGGTGACGACCGCGTCGGGGAAGAGCGACGACAGGTTCTGCGCCACCAGGGCCGTGGCAATGTGATGCTCCGTCAGGCGCGAGATCTTCACCTTCGACATCTCGGCGTTGATGTTCTGCATCACCGGGCTGGCGATCACGGTCTGTCCGCAGATGTTGCCGCCCAGGTCGGTGAAGAGCGGGTCGGAACAGTAGCCCTGCTGGGAGATTCCGTCGTTGTTGCCGAGGGTGGCGTCGTCCTTGCCGCGCTCGCCGCCGCTCAGGCCGTTGAGCCGGTCGAACAGGGCGCGCTCGGCCTTCGGATCGAACTGGGTGTACCCGAACGAATCGGTGGCCTCGCGATCGAAACGCACGCCCATGTTCACGGTCAGGTTCGGCAGCGGCTTGTAGATATCGTGGAGGTAGAGGCCCCCGGTCAGCGAGGTCGCCGTGTTGGAGACCGTGTTCTGCGACGGCAGGACGGTTCCGATGGTCGGCTGGAACTGCTGCCCCGCGGAGACAGGCGTCAGGTTCGGAAGCCCGAAAGGCCGCGTGTTGGTCGTTTGATCGTAGTGTTCCTTCTCCACCGAGAATCCGGTCCGCAGCTCGTGCTGGCCATGCCACGAGGGGACGAAGATCGTCAGATCCTCGCGAATCGACTGCCGACCGCGGTTTCCCGTGTAATCCGTGAGGTAGGGCCCCGTGGTCCGCAGCGTGCGCTGATCCTGCTCGTAATCGAGATCCCGGGTCTGTGGCGTGAGCTCGCCGTAGGGATAAAGGGTGTGAATATTGCCGTTCTCGTCCGGGATCGTATCGTCCGCCAGGATGATCGGCCGGTCATCGAGACTGATGTTGTGATTCCGATCCTCGTTGCCCAGGTCGAGGTGGCCGTCGTGGTCGGAGTCGCAGTTCGGGTAGAGAGCGTCACCGGGGTCGCAGAATCCATTGTGGTTCGAATCCTCGACTGTGGTGTCGAGATGACCATCGCAATCGACGTCTTCGCGATGCACCCCTTCGCACCCGCCACCGCTGCCGTTGCGCCCGGAGGTGGTCAGCCGGGTATCGTTATCCTTGTCTTCGCCGCCATCGAGGGTCTGGTTGTGATTCCTGTCCTCGAAGATGTCGAACTTCCCGTCCCGGTCGTAATCCTCGCCGGGGTCGCGCTCGGTCGCGTCGATGAAGCCGTCATGGTTCCGATCGATGTACAGGATGCCGTTGCCGTTCGTGTCGGGGTCGGTCGTCGGCGAGACCGACGGCGACGAATCGAAATCCTGCAAGGTGGAGTCGAGGAAGACGTTGGGGCTGAAGACCGCCGTCTCCTTCAGGACCAGATTGCGTCCGCCCAGGTGCTGGGTGTAGCCGGACTCGACCGAGGTGAACGAATCGATGCCGAGATTCTCGTACCTCTGCGGATCGAAGGTGGCCGTGAACACCAGCTTGTGGTTGGTCGACATCTGCCAGGTGGCTTTGCCGAACAGGCGGTCCTGATAGACGCTCCGTACGAACGCCTGGGTCAGCGCGTTGACCGGGGTCTGCTCCTGTCTGTACTCCAAGGCCACGAAGTACCACGCCTTGTCCTTCACGATCGGCCCGCTGACGGTGAGCTGCGGATAGAGATCGTTGAAGTGCAGGTCACGAAGCCCGACCTCGCCCAGACCGCCGTGCAGCCTCGGGTCGTCGATTCCGGCGCCGTCACCGTCCAGCGCGTTGCCCCGCCAGTCGAACCGGAAGCTCCCTTCGAAATCGTTGCCGCCCGACTTGGTCACGACGGTGACGAACCCGCCCTGTCCGCGGCTGAACTCCGCGGACGCGCCCGAGGTGACGACTTCAATCTCCTGGATGGAGTTGATGTTGAGCTCCTGGCCGCGCTTGCCGGTGAGCGGATCGACGGTCGAGACGCCGTCGACGAGGGTCACCGTGTCGGTGTCGCGGGCGCCATGGATGTTCGGGTTGCCGTCGCCGTCCACGTCCGTGACGCCCGGCGCGAGCGTGAGGACGTCCTGATAGTTGCGGCCGAGGATCGGCAGGGCGTCGATGAATTCCGAGGAGATCGACGTCTGTGTCGACGTCGATTCGGTGTTCACCACGTCGCTCGTCGCCGTGACCCGCACCTTCTCCTGCATTTCCTTGCCCGGCCGCAGCGTGACCGGGATCGAGATCACCTTGCCGGCGACCACCTCGACGTCGGACAGCGTGACCGTCGACATCTCGGGGAACTCGACGCGCACGCTGTACCCCTTCCCGGGCGGCAGGGGGACGACGCGGAACTCGCCCTTCGCATCGGCGATGACGGCCTGCTGCTGAACGCCCAGAGCTTCGTTGGTGATGATGACGCGCGCGGTGGGGAGCGGATTGCCGTCCTTGTCGAGCACCTGCCCTCGCAGTCCGCCGGGGGTCTGCGCGAAGGCGATGCCGAGTGGCAGGAGCAGCAGGACGGCGGCCAGCAGGAGTCGGGTCAGACTTTTCATGACCATCGGTTGCAACCTCCGGGCTGATCGCAAGTCACGATCGGCCCCGCCTGGGCACCGGCCGAAAGCAATGAACGCGCGCACTGTCGTGAACGCGCCCAGTCTAGGGAATCCTCCGAATTTCTGTCAAGGAACCGAGTCCGCCAACCCGAGGACGGCGATAGGGCGACAGTTCGGAAATCCGGGGTAATTCTACGTTCAAGCCCAGGCCTGTCAAGAACATCCTGGGGGCCACCCTGCGGGGTAATAGCAGCAGGGGTCCTATCTGAGGTCTATCTTGAGGCGCTTGATCTTCTCGTTGAGCGTGGTCGCTTTCAGCCCGAGCAGCGCCGCCGCCCTCCGCTGAACACCGTTGGTGCGCTTCAGGCTCTCCGTGATGATCTCCCGTTCAAAGTTCTCCATGGTCTGGTAGAACGAGAACTCGCCTTCGTTCATCAACCCCTGGACAGCCGGCGCCCGGACCGTCTGCCGGTGGAGCGGCTCGGGCAGGAGATCAGCCCCGATCAGGGGTCCGCGTGACAGGACGACGGCGCGCTCGATGACGTTCTCCAGCTCCCGGACGTTGCCGCGCCAGGGGTGATCCATGAGCAGGGTCATGGCCTCCGGAGAGACCCCGCCGACCTCTTTGTTGTTCTCCTCCGCGTACTTGCGGATGAAATGCACGACCAGGGGGGGGATGTCCTCGCGCCGATCGCGGAGGGGGGGGAGGGTGAGCGTGATCACGTTCAGACGGTAATAGAGGTCCTCCCGGAACTCGCCCCGGCGAACCAGCTCCATGAGGTCGATGTTCGTTGCGGCGATGATTCGGACGTCCACCTGGACGCTCTGCACCGCCCCCAGGGGGATGAACTCCTTCTCCTGGATGACCCGCAACAGCTTCGCCTGGACTTCCGGCTTCACGCTGCTGATCTCGTCGAAGAAGATCGACCCCCCGTTTGCCACTTCGAACAGGCCCTTCTTGCCCTGCACGGCGCCCGTGAACGCGCCCTTGATGTGGCCGAAGAGGTTGCTCTCCAGCAGGTCGGCCGGCATGCTGCCCGAATTGACGACCACGAAGGCGTCCGCCGGGCGGCCGGAGCGATCGTGAATGGCGTGGGCGACCAGCTCCTTGCCGGTCCCGCTCTCGCCCTGGATGAGGACGGTCGAGCGGCTCGGGGCGACCTGCTCGATGAGGTTGTAGAGCGTCTGCATCGTCCGGCTCTTCCCCACCAGGCCCCACGAGCCGGTCCGCCCCTGGAGGGCCCTGCGCAGGCTGCGGTTCTCGAGAATGAGCCGGCGATGGCTCAGACCGCGCCCGACGGCGCGCAGGACGTCCTCGTTTTTGAACGGCTTGGTCAGGTAGTCGTTCGCGCCCATACGCATGGCCTGCACCGCCGTCTCCACCGAGCCGAAGGCGGTGAGCATCACCACCACCTGGTCGGGATCGCGGCGGCGGATCTCCGTGAGCGCCTCGAGGCCGCCCATGCCCGGGAGCATCAGGTCGAGGACCACCAGGTCGAACTCCTGGCGGTCGAGCGCCAGAAGTCCGCTCTCGGCGTCGGCCGCGAAGGTCAGGGAGTACGTCTCCCGCGCCAGCACGTCGCGCAGGACCTCGCGGACAATCGGCTCGTCGTCGATGATCAGGATGCGCCCCGCCTCCCGGCTCGTGGTCTGAGCCAGGTCGGCGGCTTGCGTTTCGGCGATCGCCTCGTTCATGCGGAAACCCTCCTCGACCTGCTTTCGGAGATCGGCAGGCTGACGACGAACCTGGAGCCCTCACCCGGGGCGCTCTCGGCGGTCAGGGTGCCGGCGTGCTCCTTGATGATCCCGTAAGAGACGGACAGCCCGAGTCCCGTACCCTGGCCCCGCGGCTTGGTGGTGAAGAACGGATCGTAGATTTTTTCGAGATGCTCGGCGGGGATCCCGACGCCGGTGTCGGAGCCCGTCAACCGGACCCGACCCGACGAGGCCGAAGCCCGCACGCCGATGGTCCCGCCCTCCGGCATGGCGTCGACCGCGTTGAGCAGCAGGTTCATCAACACTTGTTGGAGCCGCCCGCGGTTTCCCATGATGGGCGGCAACGGCGCCTCGATCTCCCGCTCCATGGTGATGCGCCGGCCCTTGAGGTGCGGCTCGAACAGCTGCAGGGTCTCGGCCGCCATGCCCGAGACGTCGACCGCATGGTGATCGCCGTCGGCCTGGCGCGCGAAATTGAGCAGGCTCGACGCGATGCTCGACGCCCGCAGCGTCTGCTGCTGGATCTTGCGGAGGATGCCGTACTCCGGATCGTCCGGCGGCCGCTTTTCGAGCAGCATCTGCGTGTAGGAGGAGATCCCGGTCAGCGGCGTGTTGACCTCGTGCGCGACGCCCGAGGCCAGAAGCCCGATCGAGGCGAGGTGCTCGCGATGCTGGAGGTCCTCCTCGCGGCGCACCTGCTCGGTGACGTCATCGACCGTGATGACGGTGCCGAGCGGCTGTCCGTCGACCCCCTGGAGCGGGGAGCGTGTCAGGTTGACCAGGTGACGCCGGCCGTCCGGGGTGTGCCAGGGAGTCCGGTCGACGCGCTCGCCGGCCGCCGGCAGGGCCGGTCCCGACGCCCCCGCCTCGGCCGGATCCGCCGGGTCCGCCGTGTGGCGGCGGGCGTCGCGGAACAGCGCGTCGGGGACGATCTCCTCGACCGGCCTCCCCTGCAGCGCCGGCCGGGACGCCCCGAAGATCTCCTCGAAGGCGCGATTCACGCCGACCACCCGGCCACCCGGATCGGTGACCAGCAGACCGACGCGGCTCGATTCGAGGATGCTCTCGTTGAACTCCTTCAGCGCCTCGATCTCCGAGATCTTCTCGGCCAGGGCGCTGTAGAGGCGGGCTCCCGCGAACGCCACCGCGGCGTGACGGCAGAACGAGACCAGCAGCTGCAGGTCGTCCGAGTTGAGCGGACCGCCGTCGTTCGGTGATCCGACGGCGAGAATGGCCACCACCGTACCCTCGACCGTCATGGGCAGGAGGTACTCGGCCCCCGACTCGCCCGCCAGACGCGCCCCGGTCGCCGTCTCTCCCGCGCCCGGATGATCGCGCAGCGACAGGTAGTCGACGCCGCCGAGCATCGCCAGGACCGGATCGTCCACGGCGATCACGCCGGCCGCGTCGCTCACCAGGCGCCCGCCGCCGGCGTCGCGCACGTAGACCTGCACCGACGCGAGGTTGAAGGTGCGCTCCACGCGCCCGGTGAACTTGCGCACCAGCGTCGGCAGGCTGAGCTCCCGGTTGAGCGCCTCGCCGAACTCGATCAGGGTGCGGCGGTAATCGTAGCGCTCCCGGTAGAAGAACTGGTCGACCGCCCCTCTCAGCCGCCGGTGGATCCGCGGATAGAAGATCGCCATCAGGAAGGTCGACAGGATGAGCGCCGCGTTGAACCCCGAGCGCTTCTCGCCTCCGGTCATCCGGTCCATGACCACATAGCAGGCCGCGTAGGTCGCCGCGGCGGTCAGCAGAAGCCCGATGACGACCGTCCCGCGCTTGACGAAGACGTCGAGATCGAGCAGCCGGTAATGGACGATCGCGGCGGCGAAGGTCAGCGGCACGAGCGCCATCGGCAGGACCGACAGCTCGCTCCAGGTGCCCACCCTGATCCCCAGCGACAGCGGCGCGAGATAGAACAGCGCCGCCGGCAGGAAGCCGCAGACGCTCCCCCAGGCCATCCACTTGAGCTGCCAGCGGGTCTGCAGCTTCTCCGCCGACAGGTACGAGCGCACCGCCATGACGATTCCGGAGATCAGATAGACCGCGACGTAGAGCTGCTCGAGCCGCTCCTTCCAGCGGATGGCCGCGACCGGATCGGCGAACCGGTAGGCGCCGCCGAGCGGGATGAGATAGAGGTTGCACAGGAACAGGCCGAGCGGCGCCAGGTAGAGCGCCGCGCGCCCGAAGCGCCATCCCGCCGCGCCCCGATCGTCGTCCGTGAGCGCGATGTTGACGTGGATGAACAGGGCGGGGGCCAGGAGCAGGCCGACCAGGTCGCCCCAGAAGGCCGCCAGGTCGAGCATCCCTCCGCGGCCGGTCGGCGAGTGCACCAGGTAGAGGAACATCGCCTGGCAGTGCAGCGCGAAGGGGATCGCGGCGCGCGCCCGCGTGGCGCGCAGCCAGACCGCGAGCCCGACCATCAGGAAGGTGAGCGCGACGATGGCGAGGTAGTAGTCGACCGGATCGCCGCCGCCGACCCACATCGGGCGCACCGGACACTCGAGAGACTCACCGTCGCGATCGACCCGCATCGCCAGGGTGGCGCCGGGCGCCAGACCGCGCAACGCCGCCCTCACTTCCCGCGCCCGTGAGACCGCGTTGCCGTCGATCTCCAGAAGGCGGTCGCCCGGTCGCAGACCGCCGCGCCATCCGGGCTCCCGCGGGGTGACGTACTGCACCATCACGCCGGAGGGGGTCTGATCCCACTCCACCCCGATCTCCGGCTCCAGGCGGCCGACCCGGTAACAGAAGGAATAGACGCCCCATGCGAGCAGCAGGAAGGTGACCGCAACCGCGATGGTCCGCCGGAAACGCACGCGTCGTCTCTAGAAGCTCAGGCCCACGCCGCCGGACAGACGCGAAGCCAGACCCGCGAGCGTGGCGCCGCCGGCGGCGGCGTCCGGGCCGGCGTAGTCGAGACCCTGCCAGGCGAGCAGCGCGTGCAGGCGCGCGCCGAGCAGGGCGCGGGGCGAGGGCAGGCCCTGCGAGACGACCAGATCGATGCGGCGATAATCGAGCGCCGCGCCGGCCGGCGTCGGCTCCGGCTCGGTCTCGGTGCTCACGGAGCGATAGGCGAGCTGCATCTCGGTCGACCACGGTCGGTAGGCGATGCCGATCCGGGTCTCGTAGTACCGCTCCCCGCCGTACGACACGAGCGGCAGCGGCCCCTGCTCGATGACCGGGACGGCGCGCGGCCCGGTGCGTCCGAGACTGCCGGTGAGGCTGCCGGAGAGCGGGCCGAAATCACGCGACAGCGACAGGTCGACCTCCCGCAGGTCCGACGCGTGCGTCGCGGCCGGTTCGAGGGCGCGCGCCGGCTGATCGCCCGAATCGAACGGCCCGGCGACCACCGCGGCGTTGGCGGGCAGCACCAGGATCGCCGCCGCCACCGTCAGCGCGTCCCCCGGGCGGCCCTCGACCGAGAGCCGCACGCCCGGCTGCGTGGCGTCGAGAAGGAGCTCGCTGCTGACCGTGACCGGGTTCTCGAATCCCGCCTGGTGCGTGATGCCGACCCGGGGCACGATCCGCCCCTGGCCGGAGATCGAATCGCCACGGTATTCGAGGCCATAGTCGATCCGGGTGCGCAGGCCGAGGGCGCGCCGGTCGCCGGCGTAGAGCGCCAGGCCCATCGCGTCGGTCAGCTGCTCCGCGCCCGTGCGGGTCCCCCAGGCTTGCAGCGCGAACGCCATCGCGGAGCCCCGGCTCCCATATTCCAGCTCACCGTTCCCCTGGAGCGTGGCGTCCCGGGACAGGAGATCGCCGGCGCTCTCGTTGCCCAGACCGGCGCTCAGCCGCCCGCGCAGCCCTTCTCCCGACTCCGGCGCGCGCGCGATGGCGAACGCCATCCGGTCGGAGCGGCCGGCGAGATGCTCGCTCTCTTCGGGGATGTCGCTGCGCGTCCGCAAGCTCAGCCCGTCGAACTGCCAGCCGATCCCCGGCCGGAGCGGCGCCCGCAACGACACGGTCGTGGCCCGCGCCGCGTCCATCGGCGCTCCCGACTCGAGCCCGAGCAGCTCGCCCGCGCCGAGGCTCTGCATCACCTCGCCGTCGAGCGCGCCGAGAAGCGCCCGGGAGGGATCCGGGGCCCCGGCACCGGCGTGCGGCGGGTCGAGCGGACCGTCGTCGTCCTGGCGCGAGATGAAGACGGCCGGGGCGAGGACGGGGTCCTCGTCGCGCAGCACGTCCGAGCGCTCCCCGGGGACCAACAGGTCCGCTCCCAGATCGACGCCCGTCCGTCGGGCGGCCGGGAGGCTGGCGCGAAGCCGCATCTGCAGCACCCGGCCGGAGAGCGAGTGCACCTCGGTCATCGAGACGTCGAACCCGCGCTTCACCGCGGCCACCACGTAGCGGCCGGGGGGCAGGAGGGCGATGAACTCGCCGGCGGCATCGGTCCGCACGAGGAGCGAATCGGCGGCCATCGGATTGGCGGCGGCTGGAAAGACCATGACGGTGGCGCCGGCGACCGAGACCCCCTCGGCGTCGGTCAGTCGGCCGACCAGGGTCCTGTCGGGAGTCGCGGCGGCGAACGCCCCGATCGATGCGGACAGGGCCATGATCAACCCGAAGGTCCCGCCGTTCTTCCAAGACCGGTTCTTCATCGGCTGCCCTCCGTCCAATTTTTCGAACCGTGCGACCAGGCACTCCGGTGGGAAACGCGTCTGAAGGGCGCTTACTCTAATTCAAGCAATGCGTTGTGTCAATTGGTGCGCCGATGTACGACCGGCTGGATCCGAGTCACTTCCTCGGGCCTCCCGAAGAAAGCCACGGCTCGAGCGGGCACCCGGAGCAGAGCGGCCGCGACCTCCTGCAGCGCTCCTTGCCCAGTCGGACGATGAGGGCGTGGTACTCGTTGTACAGGGGCGCTCGTCGCGGCAGCGCCGCCTCGAATCCGAGGCGCAGCTCCTCGTACCCCTCCGACCCCCGGATGGCGCGATGGCGGAACAGGACGCGCCGGGTGTAGGCATCGATGACGAACGACCGCCGGCCACCCGCATATAAGAGGATAGCGTCCGCCGTCTCCGGCCCGATGCCGCGCAGCTCCAGAAGCCGCTCGCGCAGCTCGGGCGTCGGGGTCCTGAACATCCGGTCGAGCCTGCCGCCGTGCCTGACATGGAGGAAGCGGACGAATCCCTTGATGGCGAGCGCCTTCTGGTTGAAATATCCGGCCGGCCGGATCAGGCGGGCGACCCGGGCCCGGGATGCGCGCCGCACCGCGTCCGGGCTCCACAACCCGGCCCGCCGCAGAGCGCGGAGGGCCTGCTCGACGTTCGACCAGGCAACCCCCTGGGTCAGGATGGCGCCCAGGACGACCTCGAAGCGGGTGCGGGCCGGCCACCAGCTCTGCGCTCCGTAGCCGGCCCGGAGCGCCGCGTACCACGCGACGAGCGGCGTCCCTTTCCGGATCGGCATGTCCGATCAGAAGCGGGCGATGATGCCGACGGTCAGGGTGATCCGCTTCCAGCCTTCGTCCGCCCCGCGCGCCGCGATCTCCACGGTGAACGAGCGCGGCTCCGAGGGCGACACGACGAAGGTCTCGGAGCGCTCGAGCGGGTACGACTCCGTCTTCCCCCCCGCGCCGACCGTGGCGATCTCGCCGGTCAGGTGGATGTCGATCTGGAGCTTGCCCGCCACGACGATGAGCGGCGTCAGCGTCAGATCGATCTCCTCCCGCCGATAGCGCTTCGAGCCGTCCGCGGCGTCGGGGAGGGTCGCGTTCGCGGTGACCACCGTGCCGGCCTCGTGACCCAGGGTCGCGAGCAGACGCTGGCTGCGCAGGATCTCCGCCGGCTCGTCCTCGCCGTCCTTCTGAACGCTCAGATCGAGCGCCAGCATGTCGGGGACCGCCTTCGTCTCGGCGCGCGAGGGCGCGCAGCGCACGCGCATCGCGACCCTCCCGTTGTTCAGCGGGGAGGCGTAGACGTCGAGCAGCCGCTCCTCTCCCGCCGCGAGCGTGACCAGCGCGTCGCGCCGATCGACCGTCCCGTCGGCGGCGATCTTCGCCGTCTTCCCTCCCGGCGCGGCCGATCCGCGCGTGGCCTCCGGCCCGGCCGCGTCGCGACGGGTCTCGAATGCGGCGTGCAGCGAGCAGACGGCGCCGTCCGGCGGAAGCTCCGCGTCGGGAGTGAAGCGCGCCTTCACTGTCACCTTGTCCTGCGTCCTGCTCTTGTCGCGGCCCGTGAGCGTGATCGTCCTTTGCAGGACGCCGGGCGTGCCGGGGAGCAGATCGGCCTCGTCGGAGCCCGCGCTCCAGGTCCCTTTGCGATCGATGACGAAGGTTTCGAGGGAGACGTGAATCGCAGCGCCGTCGGCGGGCGCCGGGGCGGCCGGGACCGGCGGCTGCGGCGGCGCCGCGCCCGCGAGGAGCAGGCCCAGACAGGCCACGTGCGGGATCGATCTCGCGGGCATGCGGCGCACGGCGTCCGAAGGCTATCACACGACGCGTCGGGTATACTGGCGAGCCCGACCGGCCCCAGGAGCCTGGCCGGGCATTCCCGGACCCATGGCGATCACCCGCGACGAAGTGCGCCACATCGCGAAGCTGGCGAATCTCGAGTTCGGCGACGACGAGCAGGATCGATTCACGCGCCAGCTCAGCGCCATCCTCGATCATGTCAAGCAGCTCGACCGGCTCGACACCAGCGCCGTCGAGCCGACCTCGCACGCCGGGGGCGATCCCGCCGCGCTGCGCGAGGACACCCTCGCGCCCACCCTGCCGCGCGACGAGGCGCTCGCCAACGCCCCGGAGGCCGATCACGGGCTGTTCAAGGTTCCGCGGGTGATCGGATGAGCGGCGGCGACGCGCGGGACTATGCGGGTGACGGCGTGCGTGCGCTGCGCGACCGGATCGCGGCCGGCGATCTGAGCGCCGCCGAAGTGGTCGAGGCGCACCTGGGCCGCATCGCCCGCGTCGAGCCCGCCATCGGCGCTTTCCTGCACGTCGACGAGGACGGGGCGCGCGCCGCGGCGGCGGCGATCGATCGCGATCGCAAGGCCGGCCGACCGCTCGGCCCGCTCGCCGGCGTGCCGGTCGGCGTCAAGGACATCCTCTGCACGCGCGGCGCGGCGACCACGTGCGGCAGCCGCATCCTCGAGGGCTTCGTGCCGCCTTACGACGCCACCTGCGTGGCCCGCCTGCGCGCCGCCGGCGCGGTCGTCGTCGGCAAGACGAACATGGACGAGTTCGCCATGGGGTCGTCGACCGAGAACTCCGCCTATCGGGCGACCCGCAATCCGTGGGACCCGGAACGCGTGCCCGGCGGCTCGAGCGGCGGCTCGGCGGCCGCGGTGGCGGCCGACGAGGTTCCGGCGGCGCTGGGCACCGACACCGGCGGCTCGATCCGCCAGCCGGCCGCGCTGTGCGGGGTGGTCGGCATGAAGCCGACCTACGGCCGCGTCTCGCGCTACGGCGTGGTGGCGTTCGCCTCGTCGCTGGATCAGGTCGGCCCGCTGGCCAACTCGGTCGCCGACGCGGCGGAGATCCTCCAGGTCATCGCGGGCGCCGACGCGCGCGACGCCACCTCCGCCCGCGTGCCGGTCCCCGATTTCCGCGCCGCGCTCGGAGGCGGCGCGCGCGGCCTGCGTCTCGGCGTGCCGCGCGAGTATTTCCCCGCCGGTCTCGACGCCGAGGTGGACGCGGCGGTCCGCCGCGCGCTCGGGGAGGCCGGGCGCCTGGGGGCGACGGTCGAGGAGATCTCGCTGCCGCACACCGAGTACGCCATCCCGGCCTACTACATCGTCGCGACGGCGGAGGCGAGCAGCAATCTGGCGCGCTACGACGGCGTGCGCTACGGGCATCGTGACGACGCGGCGCGCGATCTCGCGGCGCTCTACGTCCGGTCGCGCAGCGGCGGCTTCGGCGCCGAGGTCAAGCGCCGCATCATGCTCGGCACCTACGTGCTGTCCTCCGGCTACTACGACGCCTACTACCGCAAGGCGCAGAAGGTTCGCACCCTGATCCGCCGCGACTTCGACACCGTGTTCGAGAAGGTCGACGTCATCGTGACCCCGACCAGCCCGACGCCCGCGTTCCGGATCGGCGAAAAGGTCGACGACCCGCTGGCGATGTACCTGTCGGACATCTTCACGGTCACGGTGAATCTCGCCGGCCTGCCGGGTCTCTCGCTCCCGTGCGGCGTCACCGGCGCGGGGCTGCCGATCGGGCTCCAGGTGATCGGCCGGCCGTTCGACGAGGAGACCGTCCTGCGGGTCGCCGCGGCGTTCGAAGCGGCGATCGGCTTCCGCTCCCGGCGGCCGCTCCTGCCGGAGCGGGGCCCGGCGGCGCCGGGACGGTGAGGTCGTCCCTCCGGCGGGCCTCGCGCTCCCGCATCGCCGGGAGACTGGTCGCGCCGCTGGCGCTCCTGTCGCTCGCCATCCCGGCCGCGTCACCGGCCGCGCGCCCGCCGGGTCACAGCGCCTCCGATCCGAAGCCCGCCGTGCGGCTCGACCCCGACCCGGCGCGCTCCGACGCTTCGCGCGCCGCCGGGACGGCGCCCCGCCAGACCGCCGATCCCGACGCCCTCCGGCCCGGAGAGCGCGCCATTTTCGGCCGCAACGGCGAGCCGGCGCTCCAGGCGCGCGTTCCCGGCGGCGGGGTCACCGAGAACTGGCTGCGCGGCTACATGCCGGACGATCGGACGCGCGACCAGTTCAAGAAGATGCTCGGCTCGCCCCTTCCGGCCGCAGGCGAGGCGGTCACGATCACGCTGTCGCGCCTGTCGGGGGACGCGCGCGTGCGGCTCCTGCACGCTCTCTTCCCCGGGTCGGGGCCGCGCCAGGGCGACTGGGTCCACAAGGCGGGCGGAGACGGCCGCCAGACGAGCGCCTCGATCGAACGGATCGCCTCCTGGTACACCGCCGGCGGCGCGAACGGCCGTGTCCTCGCGGAGCGCAACGACCTCGGCGGCCAGGGAATCCGCCCCGGTCAGGAGATCGTCATACCCCGCGCCCTGCTCCTGCCGGAGTTCGCCCAGCGCGCGCCCGTTCCGGACGAGCAGGCGCCGGCCCACCCCGTGCTCCAGCCGCTGCCGCAGTCGAAGCCGGGCGACGACGCGGCGCAGGTGTCGACCGATCCCGCGCGTTCCCCCGAGGACGACTTCACCGAGGCGCCCGCCGCCGGGGACGAGGAGGAGGAGCCGTCGATCGGCGCGCCCGGCCCGTTCGCGCCGCCCCCGGTCGCGGAGGGAGCGAACGACCTGAAATACGGCGGCGACTCCGAGGGACGCTACGCCATCTATCGATTGAAGAAGGGCGAGGCGCTCTACTCCGCCGTCGTGGTCCGGTTCACCGGCCGCGTCGACGTCCAGGACGTGAACGATCTGGCCGGTCAGATCGCGCGCCGCAGCGGCATCGACGACGTCACCAACATCGCCATCGGCTACAAGGTGAAGATCCCGCTCGACGACCTGCTGCCGGAGTACCTGCCGCGCGACGACGAGCGGCGCCAGGCGTGGGAGCGCAAGCAGGCGCAGGTGGCGCGTTACACCAACGCCGCCCGCAGCCGCGATCTCGAAGGCGTCGCGGTCATCCTGGACGCGGGCCACGGCGGGCGTGACGTCGGGGCGTCGCACAACGGCGTCTTCGAGCACGACTACGTCTACGACATCCTCTGCCGGGTGAAGGCCGTGCTGGAGCGGCACACCCGGGCGAAGGTTCTCCCCACCATCCGCGACGCCAAGGAGGGCTGGACCATCCACGATTCGGAGCACCTGGTCCGGAACCGGGCCGAGGTGCTGCTCAGCGATCCGCCCTTCCGTCTCGACAGCGGCGTCTCGAGCGTCAACATGCGCTGGTACCTGTCGAACGCCTGGTACCGGAAGCTCGTGGCCGACGGCATCGACCCGTTCAAGGTGGTGTTCACCAGCCTGCACGCCGACGCGCGCCATCCGTCGCTCGGCGGCGCCATGGTCTACGTGCCGGGCGAGGAGTACAGGCGTGGCCGCTACGGCAGCGCGGGCGAGGTCTACACCCGTTATCGCGAGGCCCGGCAGGCGCCGTACGTCTCCTTCACGCGCGCCGAGCGCGAGCGATCCGAGGGGTTGTCGCGCCAGTTCGCGGCGATGCTCGTCGACAGCTTCAACGATCGCGGCGTCGGCGTGCAGCCGGTCGAGCCGGTTCGGGAGCGGATCATCCGGCGCGGCCGGGCCTGGGTCCCCGCCGTCCTGCGGTGCAACGTCGTCCCGGTCGAGACCCTGATCGAGGTGAGCAATCTCAGCAACCCCGCCGACGCGCGCGCCATCCGGGACCCCGCCTACCGCCAGAAGGTGGCCGAAGCGTACGTCGAGGGATTGATGCGCTACTTCGCCGCGCCCCCGTCCGGTCCGAGCGGCACCCGCGCCACCGCCACGCGTCCCCAGGCCGGCGGACGCTAGAGATCGGCCCCGGCGGGGCGACGCGTCTCGCGCCCGTCGGGGACGGGTCCGGTGGCGCTGCGCGCCACCTCCCCTCGGGCCTCGCTGCGCGCCCGCCCAACGCGCCTAAGAGCAGCGCGTCGGGGCCCGGGGCGCTCCGTCTCGGACGCCCCGACGAACGCGAGCCGCGTCGCCCCGCCTCGACGCTCGCCAGCGACCTGGATCGCTCGATCCACCCCCACGGGACGCAGCCTCGGGCCCGTGGGGCACCGGCTCCGGCCTCGCGGTCGGGCTTCCACGCGCACGATGGTGTCTCCGGCCCGCGTCCGCCCGCCACTCGGCCTCGCCTTCGCCGCGCCGACGCGGGCTCGCTAGGGAACGCTCGCTGACCGCGCCGGTCGCGGAGAGCCCCACGGACCCGAGTCTGCGTCCCGACATGATGCCGCGAGACACTTGCGTCGAAGGCGACGCGCCCTGCGTTCGTCGGGGCGTCCGAGACGGAGCGCCCGGGGCCCCGCCGCGCCGGGCTCTGGCGCGGTGGGCGGGCGCGCAGCGAGGCCGAGGGGAGGTGGCGCGCAGCGCCACCGGACCCGTACCCGACGGGCGCAGGGCGCGTCGTCCCGCGGGGGTGGATCGAGCTATCTAGGGCGACGGGGCGGGAACGAAGCGGGTCTCGACGTCGAGGTAGACGGCGATCGGGTCGGGGTCCTTGTGTCCGGGGCGCTGGCGCGTCGCGGGGGTGAACAGGAGCGCGGACGCGGCCGTCGCGGCGGCGGCGTCGAGGGCCGGGTCGCCGCACGATTCCTGCAGCGCGGCGTCGGCCACGGCGCCCGCGGGGTCCACCGTCAGGCGGAAGCGGGACGGACGCGCCGGTGGCTTCGCTCCCGCCGGGAGGGCGACGCGGATTGCGGGTCGTGGCGGCGCCAGAACGTCGCCCTCTCCATGGCCACGGCCGCCGGCGAGATCGATCGGCGCGCCGCCGCCGCTCGGCGGACCGGGGTGACCGCCGTCGGCGTCGATCTCAAGACGCGTCTTCTGCGGCCGGCCATCGTACTGGCCCGGCGTGAAGTTCCAGGCCGACACGAACGCCAGCATCGTGTCGGGGTGGGGCGCATCGGGCCGCACGAAGCGGACGTCGATCACCTTGCCGTCCGCGCCGACCGACACGTCGAGGCGCTCGCCGCTTTCGCCGGCGCCGGGCTTCAAGGAAGACCGGGTGAGAACCGGCGCGCTCCAGAGACGGTTCCCGTCGTCGAACGGGCGGGGCTTGTCGGGGCCGGTGACGACCTCGCCGGATCCCCCCTCCCCCGGCTCGAGCGAGGCGATCGCTCCGCGCACCGGGCGCTTCTCCAGACGCACGCGGATCGCCACCCGGGAGAGAGGGTTGTCGTTCAGGTCGCGCGGCAGCGACGCGACCCGCCGCACCACCTCGAGTCCCTCGACCACCTCGGCGAAGATCGTGTACCGGCCGTCCAGGCGGGGCAGGTTCTCGAGCGCCACGAAGAACTGGCACGAGCCGGAATCGGGATCGGCATCGCGCGCCATGCCGACGGTGCCCGGCCGGTAGTGCAGGCGGCGGCTGAACTCGGCCTTCAGCCGCCGATCGGCCTCACCCTCGCCGTCGTCGGAGCGATCGTCGTTCTTCGTGTTCGGATCGCCGCCCTGGACGACGAAGTGCGGGATGACGCGATGCAGCGTGGTGCCGTCGTAGAAGCCGGCGGCGATCAGCTTCTTGACGTACGCCACGTGCTCCGGCGCGTCCTGCGGCAGGAAGCGCCAGACGAACTCGCCCAGGGGGGTCGTGACGACCGCGACCTCCTCGGTGCCGGCCCGGGCGTCGAAAGCGCCGGGCGGCGTCATCGTCAGAAGGACCGCCGCGATTCCCACGCCGAGCACCGAAACCGGGCCCGTGCGCCCGCCGCGTCTCATGCGCAAGACTCTTGACCACCCGGCCCGCGTGCGTCAAGAGCGGGACGTCAGCCGGCCAGCGAAATCGAGTTCTGGCGCGACCAGATTTGCAGATTGAGGAGCTTCCAGAACAGGAAGCCGTTGTCGCGCCGGCCGTCCACGAATTCCGCCAGGCTCTCTCTGAGCGCCGCCGTGTCGTAGAACCCGCCCGCGAGCGTGCCGGGATCGAGCAGCACGGACTCCATGTACGGCCGCAGCCCTTCCCGCAGCCAGCGCGAGTAGGGAACGTTGAAGCCGGTCTTCGGGGCGTCGAGAATGGCGTCCGGGAGGATGCCGCGCAGCGCGTGGCGCAGGATCCATTTCTTCTGCCCGTGCCGCACCTTGAGGGAGGAGGGCAGCGCCATCGCGAACGCCGAGATCTCGTTGTCGAGGAACGGCACCCGGATCTCCAGCCCGTGCGCCATGGTCGATTTGTCGACCTTTTCCAGGTAGATGTCCGGCAGCAGGATGGACGCATCGACGTGGAGCATCCTCTGCACGGCGTCGAGATGGGCGAGTCGCTGCTGCATGACGCGATAGCGCGCGAACGGATCGTGGGGCTGGAGAGCGGCCCGCACCGCCGGCGCGAGCACGCGCGTCGGCGGCGACGCCAGGCTCTCGTCGGTCAGAAGGAGCGCCATGCGCAGGGCGGGATCGGGATTGCAGCGCGCCCCCAGGAACCTGCGCAGCCGGTAGCCCGCCGGCGTGCGCGGCAGCAGGCCGGCGAACGGACCGGCCACGAGTCCGGCCGCGCGCCACAACCGGTCCCACGACAGCACGACGTAGCGCCGGTAACCGGCGAACATCTCGTCGCCGCCGTCGCCCTGCAGGACGACCTTGATGGTGCCGCGCAGCTTCTCCGCCAGGAGGTAGAGGGGGATGTCGGCGGCGTCGCCGAACGGCTCGTCGTGGCAGGTGACCAGCCGCTCGATCACCTCCGGCAGGTGGGTGGCGGTGATGCGCACCTCGTGATGGTCGGTGTCGAACCGTCGCGCCACGGTCCGCGCCTTCGGCAGCTCCCCCTCACCCGCCTCGAAGTCGTAGGCCACGGCAAAGGTGCTGAGCCGGCCGGCATAGTGACGGCTGGCGAACGCGGTCAGCGCCGACGAATCGACCCCGCCGCTGAGGAAGACGCCGACCGGCACGTCGCTCAGCAGATGCCGCCGCACCGAACGATCGAGGCGTTGCCGCAGCTCCTCGGCGATCTCGGGCACCGTGCCGCGGACCGGCGGCACGTCGTGGAGCGAGACGTAGGGCGCGATCCTCAGGCCGTCGCGGTCGAAGGTGGCGCGATGTCCCGGCAGGAGCTTGCGCACCCCGGCGTAGAGGGAGCGCTCGCCGAGGGCCGCGCCGTAGTACAGGTACTCGTGCAGCGCCTGCAGGTCGACCCGGCGGTCGAGCCGCCCCGACGCCGCGATCGCCTTGACCTCCGAGCCGAAGACCAGGGTCCGGCCCGCTTCCAGAAGATAGAGGGGCTTGATGCCGAATCGATCGCGCGCCAGGTGGAGCGCCTGCCGGCCCGCGTCCCAGAGGGCGAAGGCGAACATGCCGTTCAGGCGGGCGAGCGCCGCCTCGCCCCAGCGCTGCCAGGCACGCAGCACCAGCTCGGTGTCGGACTGCGATCGGAAGACGACGCCGTCCGCTTCCAGCTCGCGCTTCAGCTCGGGGAAGTTGTAGATCTCGCCGTTGTAGACCAGCGCCAGTCCACGGTCGTCCGTGAGCATCGGCTGATGCCCCTGGCTGGTGAGATCGATGATGCTGAGGCGGGTGTGACCCAGCGCCGCGGGGGGCGCCAGGTAGGTGCCGGTGTCGTCGGGGCCGCGATGCCGCAGCGTCGCGGTCATCCGCTCCAGGGTGACGGGCTCCGCCCCGCTCCCGCCGAAATCGACGATCCCGCAGATGCCGCACATCGGACGAGCCTCGCAACCCGCGCCACCGGCCGGTCGCGGCGGATTATACGCGTGCCGCGCCGCACCCGGTCACGCGCGTCCCGTGCGGGATCCCGGTCGGGCTCCTCCTAGAGCAGGACCATCACGACGAACAGCGCGGTCAGGATCAGCAGCGTGTGGCAGCACATGAGCCCCTCCCCTCCGGCGCCGTCGCGGCGCCGGCTGAAATACGGTTCAAACCGCGGGCATCGGAGCGAGCGGCGGCTCCGCCCCCGCCGGGCCGGACCGCCGGGCCTGGCGCGCCGCCCAGATGCCGATGACGATGGCGCCGAACCCGGTGAACAGCGTGGCGAAAAGAGCGATCTTCCCGAGCACGGGAATGGCGAACACGACGTAGAGGACCGGCACGCCCACCGTGAGGGCGAGAAACGGCGACGACACCGAGCGCCCGATCCGCCTGAGGATCGTCTCGCCGAGCAGGACCGCCACCGGCACCTGGCTCAGGTAGATCAGGAGCGCGTAGGCCAGCAGGACCAGGACGGCGGCCGGGATGGTGATGATCAGGATGCAGGAGATGGCCGCCGCTACGGGCACGACGATGGCGGCGATGAAGCCGATCCCGGCGCTCTTGAGCCCGTCGGCGCGCACGATGCCGACGATGGCGGGCGCGCTCTGCCGGAACAGGGCGAGCATCCCGAGCCCCGACAGCAGCGTCGTCGCCATCATGAAGAACCACTTGGTGATGCCCCACCGGCTCACCGCCGGCTTCGGCTTCTCGGGCGAGTAGGTCACCGTCCCCTTCACGACCTTGTGGGTGTCGATGTCGAGCCGATCGCGCGACGCGTACTCGAGACTTCCCTCGATCGTGGCGCCGGGATCGATCTCGACCACGTCGGCCTTGAGCGTGGCGTCGCCACCGGCCTTTCCGGAGAAGGTCACCGCCCCGCCCGTCGCGTCGACGCTGCCGTCGACGACACCGCGGATCTCCACGTTGGCGCCCTTGGCGTCGACGTCACCCGTGACGTGGGCGTCGCGATCGACCAGGACCTTGGCGCAGACGGCGATGAGGTCGCCGTCGATTTCGCCGGTGACGGTCACCTCCTTGCAGAAGACGCGCACCGTGTCCCCCATCTTGCCGCTCAGGTCGGCCGATTCGACCGTCGCGTTGATGTCGCCGGTCACCGTTCCGGAGATCGTCAGGTCGCTGGCGATGAGGCTCAGATCGCCCTCCTGCTTCCCCGCGATCTCGACCGACTCGGACATGAAGTAGAGATCGCCCTTGTGCGTGTCGCCGGGAGCCAGGTAGTAGCGCTTCACGCTCGAAGAGGGATGTCCCGCGTGCGCGCCCGTCCGGGGCGGCGCCGGCGGAACCGGCGCGGAAGGCGCGGGGACCGGGGGAGCCGCCGCTTCGGGCGCGGCGGGCGGCTTCGGCTTGACGCTCTCGCCGCCGACCGCGCGCGCGTCGACCGTGGTGATCAGGACGAAGACTCCGGCCAGAAGCGCCGTCGTGCCCTCGCGTCCCTTCCTGGTCATGGCCTCCCCTCCCACGGTCATGAATACGGTCTCGGGAGGCCGGGATCAACGCCTTCCCGGCGGGCGGTCGGAACGGGCGACGAGCGGTCGCCGGGGAGGGGTGAGCGGCGCGCCGGACGACCCCGGGAAGGGGACGGCGCAGCCGGGGACGCGCCTACCAGGGGATGATCGCCCGCAGGAGACGGGCCTGCCGGCGCGACAGCGGCAGCACCGTCCGCGCCTCGTCCTTCATCACGATCCGGGCGGTCCCCCCTTCCTCCGGGAGGATCTCGCCGATCCGGGAAACGTTGGCCAGGAACGATCGATGCGTCCTGAAGAACGCCGGCGCGAGCAGCGACTCGAGATCGTTCAAGGTGCGCTCGACCAGCATCCGCGCCCCGTCGGTGCGCGCGAAGACGATGGTCTCCTCCGCCTCGAACCAGAGGATGTCGGAGGGATCCAGGAGCACGATCTTGTTCGCCTTGCGAGCCGGGATGCGCAGGGGAGCTCCGGGAGTCGCGTGCGGCGCCCCCTCCGGCGCGGCCTGGCGCGGCGGCGCTTCGTCCGGCGCGGGGGAGGACGCGGCGCGGCCGGAGCGCTCGATCCCGGCCCTGATCTCCTCGAGCAGGCGGAGGATGTCCTGAGGCGCCGGCGCCGCGCCCGCCTGCAGCGCCTCCCGCGCCCGCGTCATCGCGGCCGCGAAGCGCTCGCGGCTGAACGGCTTCAGCAGGTAGTCGACCGAGCGCACTTCGAACGCGGGGACGGCATAGCGGTCGAAGGCGGTGGTGAAGATCACCCGCGGCCGGTGGGCGATGCGGCGCAGGACCTCGAACCCGTCGCCCTCCGGCATCTGCACGTCCAGGAAGCAGAGATCGGGCTTCTCGCGATCGATGAGCACCGCGGCGGTGGCCGCGTCCCCCGCCTCGCCGACGACGACGCAGTCCGGATGATCCTGGAGGAGCCGCCGCAGGCGGTCGCGCGCCGGTTTCTCGTCCTCCACGATGACGATGCGCATCAGCCCGCCACCGCCGAGCCCGCCGGCACACCCGCCGCGGCGCCGCTCTCCTGGAGCGGCAGCCGGACCCGCGCCAGGGTCCCGCGGCCGCCGGGACCCGCGCCGAGATCCAGGCTCCCGCGCACGCCATACAAGGTGCCGAGCCTCTGACGCACGTTGTCCAGCCCGTGTCCCTCGCGCACCGGGTCGGCATCCGGCGGCAACCCGGCGCCGTCGTCCGCCACCTCGACCACCAGGTCGGCGCCCTCCACGCGCGCCGCGATCCGCACCGTCCCGCCGTGACGCAGCGGAGCGATGCCGTGGCCCACCGCGTTCTCGACCAGCGGCTGCAGGATGAGTCCGGGCACCCTGACCGACAGGGCCGCCGGCTCGACGGCGCGCAGCACGCGCAGCCGCTCGCCGAAGCGCGCCTGCTCGATCGTCAGGTAGCGCTGCACGAATCCCAGCTCCTCCTGGAGCGGCACCGGACCCGACTCGGCGACCTTGAAGGTGTAGCGGAACAGCTCGGCCAGGGTCTGGACGATCTCGCCCGCGCGGCGCGGATCGTCCTCGGCCAGCGCCGAGATGGTGTTCAGGGTGTTGAAGAAGAAGTGCGGGTTGATGCGCGCCTGGAGCGCCGCGAGCTCGGCGCGGGCCGCCTGCTCCCGGAGCTCCGACGCGCGCAGGCGCACCTCCTCCACTTCGCGCAGGGATTCCTCCAGCCGCCAGCTCAACCCTTCATAGATGTGCACCACGCCGCCGATGATCAGGCTCAGGACCGCGTTCACCGCGCTGACGGTCGCCGCCTGGCGCAAGTCGCGCAGGATGAAGAGCGGGAACAGGTAGAAGACGAACGCCGTCCCCGCCACCGCGCCCGAGAACAGCGCCAGCGAGACCAGAAGCGCGCGGCTGACCGGTCCGAGCCCGCGCAGGCGCGGGGGCAGCAGGGTGGAGGTGAGCAGGACGGTGTAGCCCACGACGTTGCCGAACAGGACGCTGATCAGGACGATGGTCGGCTGGAAGCCGCGCTGCAGCGCTCCGACCGCCAGGCCGACGGCGGCGCCCGCGATCGTGTTGCCGGCCCCCCAGAGCAGCACCTGGAGGACGAACGGCAGGTTTCGCGGAGCGCGCATCAGGGCTTCAGGTCGCCCGGACGAGGACCAGGGTGGCGTCGTCGTGCGCCGGGCCGCCTTGCGTCCAGAGCGACAGCTCGTCCATCACACGAATCACCAGGCCGTCCAGATCGTCCGTCTCGTGGCGGCGCAGCACCTCCACCAGGCGGTCCTCGCCGAACTCGACGCCCTCGGGACTGGGCGCCTCGACGATCCCGTCGGTGTAGAGTGCCAGAAGGTCGCCCGCCGCCAGCTCGCGCTGCCCCTGCCCGTACGACGCCTCCTCCATGAGACCGAGCGGGATGCCGTCGGCGGTCAGCCTGTCGACCACGCCGCGGGCGCGCAGGTGCAGCGGCGGGAAGTGCCCCGCGTTGCTGTACTGCAGGAGCCGCCGGCGCGAGTCGTAGACGGCGAAGAACAGCGTGGCGTAGCGCGACGTCGAGGTCGATCGGTACAGCATGCCGTTGAGCCTCCGGTTCACCTCACCCGGCTCGACCGCGAGTCCCGCCAGGCTGCGCACCGACGCCTGCAGACCCGCCATCAGGAGCGCCGCGGGGATCCCCTTGCCGGCGACGTCGGCGATCACCAGGCCGAGACGGTCCTCGGAGAACTGCAGGTAGTCATAGTAATCGCCGCCCACCCCGATCGCCGGCCGGCAGGCGCCGGAGAGGGACAACCCCGGCATCAAGGGGCAGGCGCGCGGCAAAAGCTCGCGCTGCACCTCACGGGCGATGGCCAGCTCGCGCTCCATCGACTCCTTCTCGCGCAGCGCCTGGTACTGCTGCTCGATCTGGTGGCGCATCGAGTCGTAGGTGTGCAGCGCGATGCCGACGATGACCGAGAGGACGGCGTTGACCAGGACGATGACGGCGACGGTCCTGAGACGCGCCAGGGTGAAGTAAGGCTGCGCCGTCAGAATCATGACCGAGCCGAACAGCGTCCCCGCGAAGAGAGTGAAGACCTGCAGCGCCAGGTTGAGGGCGTAAGGCAGGCGCTCGAACAGCGGGAAGAGCAGGCGCGCCGACAGGAGCGCGGTGAAGCCGACTACCTCGGCGAACATCACGCTGATGAAGAAGACCGGCCAGACGTCGACGCCCTGGCGGGTGAACGAGATCCCGGCGGCGACGATCGACCCCACGATGAACGAGCCCAGGGCCCAGGCGAGCAGGAGCCGCAGCGGCGGCATCGCCGTGGCGCGTCCCCGGGCGACCTCGCGGACGACCGGAACGTAGCTCTGGAACGTCCGCGCGGCGATCCCGATTTCGGGGACTGGTGCTGTGGTCGTGGTGCCGTTCACGCGTGCGCTCCGCTTGGAATGCTCGAACAGAGTCTTGGGCCGGATTATATGCCGCCCGCCGGGAGGCGCGGATTGCACCGTGCGGCCGACACTTGCTTGTGGCCGGAGGCGGCCGGATTGAGTATCTTCTCCGCTGACATCCATGACGATCCGCCGCCCGCCGCCTTCACCCTGGTCCATGGCCCTTATGGGCCTTCTGGCGTGGACCGCGGCCGGGGCCGCGGCGCCCGCGCCCGACCCCGGGGAGGCGCGGCCGGCCCTCCAGAATCCTCCTACGCGGGAGCAGCGCGAAAAGGTCCGCAAAGCGGGGCTCCTGTCACAGGAACGCCATCGGGCGCTGATCGATCAGGCGCTTCTGCTGCCCGCCTCCCCGGTTGACGTCGAGCATTACACGCTGGCGATCAGGGTCACGCCGCCGCCGGTGTCGCGCGTCGACGGGACGGTCCGCATCCGGGCGCGCGTCGTGTCGGCGGGCATCGCCACCCTGGCGGTCGATCTCTACGACGCGCTGGTCGTGACGTCGGTGGTCTCCGGCGCCGGTCCGGCGCTGGCCTTCACCCATTCGGGCAACCAGATCCAGGTGACCCTCGATCGGACCTACGCCGCCGGCGAGCTGATCGACCTGACGATCGCCTACGGCGGCACCCCGCCCCAGGTGAACGACCCGATCGTCCCGTTCCCCTTCTCGTTCAAGACGCACGGCACCCCCGCCGCGCCGATCATCTCGTCGCTGTCCGAGCCGACCTACGCGCCCACCTGGTGGCCCTGTCTCGACCGCCCCGACGACAAGGCGATCGTCGACATGGACCTGACCGTCCCGAACACGCTGGTCGGGGTCAGCAACGGCCTCCTGATCGCGACGACCTCCAACCCCGACGGAACGAAGACCTGGAGCTGGCGCTCGGTCTACCCGATCAGCACCTACCTCGTCTCGGTGGCGATCTCGAACTACACGACCTGGACCGATTTCTACACGCCGGTCACCGGCGGGCCGGTGATGCCGGTTCAGCACTGGGTCTACCCGGAGCTCGAGACCGCGGCGCGCGTCGATCTGAACGTCACCGTTCCGGCCATCACCTACTTCGCCGGACTCTGGGGCGAGTATCCGTTCGTGGCGGAGAAATACGGGCATGCCCTCTTCCCGTTCGGGGGCGCCATGGAGCACCAGACCTGCACCTCGTACGGCGCGGGGCTGATCGAAGGCGATCACTTCTACGACTGGATCGTCGCGCACGAGCTGGCTCACCAGTGGTGGGGCGACGCGGTCGGTCCGGCCGAGAGGCCCGAGGTCTGGCTCAACGAGGGGTTCGCGACCTATGCCGAGGCGCTCTGGCAGGAGCACCTCGGCGGCGCCGCCGCGTACCACACCTACATGACCTCGCTCGACTCGCGCCCGTTCTGCGGCACGGTCTACAACCCCGAGCCGAGCTGCGATCTGTTCGGCCACACGGTCTACGACAAAGGCGGCTGGGTCCTCCACATGCTGCGCCACGTGGTCGGCGATTCCGCCTTCTTCACCGGGTTCCGCAACTACTACGTCGCGTTCCGTGGGAGTAACGCGACCACGACGGGGTTCCGGACCACCATGGAGGCGGCGTCGGGGAAGGACCTCGCGCCGTTCTTCAGCTCCTGGGTCTACGGCATAGGCGAGCCGACCTACCGGTTCGGGTGGCTCGCGGCCGCGACGCCGGGCGGCTATGTCACCCACGTGCGGATCGAGCAGGCCCAGGGCGGGACCCCGTTTCCGATGCCGATCGACGTCCGGGTCGCCTGGCCGGGCGGCACGCAGACCTTCGTCGTGCAGGACAACGCCATGGCGCAGGACTTCGCCCTGCCCGCGGTCCCGGCGGCGCCGACCTCGGTCACCTTCGATCCCGACGTCTGGCTCCTCAGGACGCTGGCGCTCATCACCCTGCCCGACGCGGACGCCGACGGTGTTCCCGACTCGGCCGACAACTGCGTCGCGAGCTCCAATCCCACGCAGGCGGATCTCGACGGCGACGGGCTCGGGGACGCCTGCGATCCCGACCTCGACGGCGACGGCCGGGCCAATGGGTCCGACTGCGCGCCTGCCGATCCGACCGCCCAGGATCCGCCCGGCGCCGAGGTGGCGGGGCTGGGGATGACCGGAAACTCGGCGGCGGTGGTCGTCTGGACGCCGCTCGGCGGCGCTCCGGCCACCTGGAGCTACGACGTGATCCGCGGACTGTCGAAGCAGATGATGATCGACCACGGCATGAGCTCCGCGGCCTGCCTGGCGTCGTCGCAGCCGCCGCCCTCGTACGCCGACGGCCAGGGCCCTCCCCTCAACGACGCGTTCTACTATCTCGTCCGGGCGCGCAACGCCTGCGGTCCCGGACCGCTCGGCGCCGGCACCAGCGGCACGCCCCGGCCTTCGATCGTCTGTCCCTGAGGGCTCGAGCAGCCTTCCGGATCCAACCCGGGGCGTCTGCGAGTAGGATGTCGGGCGGGAGGAGGGCTCGATGAGACCGTTCCTGCCGGCACTACCACCCCTCGTCGTTCTGGCGGCCCTGGTCGCAGCCTGCGGCGGGTCCAGCCAGCGCGCCGCCCGCGAGGAGCTGCTCGCGGCCGACGAGCGGTTCGCGGCCGAGGTGGCCGACAAGGGGGTCTCGGTGTTCGAGCGCTACTACGCCGAGGACGCCGTCGAGATGCCCTCCTTCCAGCCGCTGATCGAAGGGAAATCAGCGATCCTCGAGTTCTACCGGCCGTACGGCAACAACCCGAGCTTCAAGCTCACCTGGAAGCCGGCCCACGCCGAGGTCTCCAAGGAAGGCGACCTCGGGTTCACCTACGGGCACTACCAGGCGACCACGGTCGACGAGCATGGGACCCCGGTCACGCGGGTGGGGAAGTACGTCACCATCTGGCGCCGCGAGTACGACGGCGGGTGGAAGGTGATCCTCGACGGCGGCAGCCCCGATCAACGCGAGGCCCCGCCCGCCGCTCCCGGCGGTTAGAATCCCCCCGGTGGTCCTTCGGGAGGCTCCGATGCATCTCGCTCCATCCAGTCGTTTCCACGCGACCCTGCTGGCCGCGTCGCTCGTCCTGGCGACCGCCGCGGCGGCCGGGCCGGCGGTCGCGGCCCCGACCCCCGTGCCCGCGGCGGGCTCCGCCGCGAAGACCGCTCCCGACGCGCGCGCCGCGCTCATGGAGCTCGACGCGCGGTTCTCGGACGAGGTCGGCGCGAAGGGCTTCGCGGCCTTCGACGGCTTCTTCGCGGAGGACGCCGTCTACCTCCCGACCTTCGAGCCGCGCGTCGAGGGGAAGAAGGCGATCATGGAATCGTTCCGGCCCCTGTTCGACGACCACACGATCAAGCTCACCTGGAAGCCGCTGCGGGCCGACGTCGCCGCCTCCGGCGATCTCGGCTGGACCACCGGCAGCTACGAGATGACCCGCGTCGACGAGACCGGGGCGCCGCACGTCCGTCGTGGCAAGTACGTCACCATCTGGCGCCGCCAGGCGGATGGATCGTGGAAGGCGGTTCTCGACGGCGGCAACCCCGACACGCCGCCGCCAGCCCCCGCGCCGGCCCCGGCGCCGGCGGCTCAGCGTCCGTAGCGAATCGTCAGGACGACCTCGACCTCGGGCTTCAGGCTGCGCTCGACCGGGCAGGTATGCGCGGCGCTCTCGAGCGCCGGCCTGAAGTGGGGCGGCACCGAATCCGGCAGGTCGACGACGACCGTCAGGCGTCCGACCCGGCGCTGCGGCTCGAGGATCATCTCCTTCGTCACCTTCGCTCGACCGCCCTTCAGGTCGACGTCCTTGCGGCGCGCGAAGATCGCCATCGTCGTCATGATGCAGGCGCCGAGGGAGGCCGCGAGCAGGTCGGTCGGGGAGAAGGCCTCGCCCTTCCCATGGTTGTCGACCGGCGCGTCGGTGACGATCACCGCTCCGGACGGGCCGTGCCGCAGCCGGCAGTGCAGGTCGCCTTCGTAATCCAGATCGATCTCGACCATCACGCGCCGTCCAGGATGGCGTCGGCCTCGATCTCGACCAGCATGTCAGGATCGATGAGGCGCCGCACCTCGACCATGCTGGTCGCCGGACGGATCGTTCCGAAGAACTGTCCGTGCGCCCGCCCGACCTCCTCCCAGCGGGAGATGTCGGTGACGTAGATGCGCGTCCGCACCACGTCCCGGAGGCCCGCCCCGGCGCGGGCGAGGGCCGTCTCGATGTTGCGCAGCGTCTGGACCGCCTGGGCGTAGGCGTCGCCCTTTCCCACCAGCGAGCCGTCGGGGCCGAGCGCGGTGGTTCCCGAGACCACGACGTGCCGGCCGGCGCGCACGGCCCGCGAGTAGCCGACGATCGGCTCCCATGGCGCCCCGGTCGAGATGTTGTGTCGCCAGCCCATCCACCCCTCCCGCATCGGGATTGTCTCGATGCCGGCGAGTCTAGGAGCCTGTCCGGGAAATATCAACAGCGGCGCACCGAAAGGCGGCGACGTGATCCGTCATCCCGAATCCGGTCTACCATCTCCCCTTCCGACCGGGCCCGGGCCCGCGTGAAGATGGAGGAGAGCCGGCGATGATCCTGAAGATCCTAGGCGTCGTGCTGCTGGTCGCGGGGGTGCTCGTCCTGGTCTACCACGGCTTCAGCGTCCCCAAGCAGCACGAGGCGAAGCTGGGTCCGCTCGAGGTCAAGGTGAACGAGAGCCAGCGGGTCGACATCCCCAACTGGGCGGGGGTGGCGGGCATCGCGGTGGGAGGCGCCTGCCTTCTGTTGGTGAGCCGGAGGAAGTAGCGCCGCGGACGATCGCCGCGCGGAGGAAGATCGTGTCGACCCGTCGCCGTCCGAAGTCCCGCACGCCGTCGCGCCTGGCCGCGCGGCCGCTCCTGCCTTGGTGCGCCCTGATCGTCCTGGTCATGGCCGGGAGCGCGCCGCCGCCCATCGCGGCGTCCGCCGCGGCGGGGCCCGCGGCGTCCGCGGCCGCAGGGCCCGCGGCGGCCGATGCCTCCTCGCCGTTGCTGCTGCGTAAACCGGCCCTGGGACCCGATTCGATCTGCTTCGCCTACGGCGGCGACCTGTGGCTCGTGGGACGGGAGGGCGGCGCGGCCCGCCGCCTGACGTCCGGTCCCGGCGAGGAGACCGACCCCGCCTTCTCTCCCGACGGGAGCCTGATCGCCTTCACCGGCGAGTACGGCGGCAAGCGCGACGTCTACGTCGTCGCGTCGGGGGGCGGCATGCCGCGCCGGCTGACGCACCATCCCGACGACGACGAGGTGGTCGGCTGGACGTCGGACGGCACGCGCGTCCTGTTCCGCTCCTCGCGAGCCAGCGTGGCGCCGCGCTCCCACCGGCTGTTCACCGTGCCCAGGGAGGGCGGCTTCCCCTCGCCGGTCGACCTGCCGAGCGGATACGACGGCGCCTTCTCCCCGGACGGCGAGCGGCTCGCCTACATGCCGATCTCGCCCGCGTTCGCGGTCTGGAAGCGATACCGCGGCGGCGAGACGACCTCCATCGCCATCGCGTCCCTGAAGGACGCTCGCATGGAAGCGATCCCGCGCGAAAACTCCAACGACGTCCGGCCGATGTGGGTCGGCGACACGGTCTACTTCCTGTCCGACCGCGAGGGGCCGGTCACTCTGTTCGCCTACGACACGAAGTCCCGCCAGGTGCGGCGGGTGCTCGCCAACGCCGGGCTCGACCTCAAGTCGGCCTCGGCCGGGCCGGGCGGGATCGTCTACGAGCAGTTCGGGTCGCTGTTCCTCTACGACACGGCGAAGGGCTCGGCCCGCCGGCTCGCGATCGAGGTCGCGGCCGATCTGCCCCAGGCGAGGGCGCGCTACGTTCCGGTCGAGGATCAGATCCTGGGCGCGGCGCTCTCCCCCACCGGCGCGCGCGCCGTCTTCGAGGCGCGCGGCGAGATCCTGACCGTGCCGGCCGAGAAGGGGAACGCGCGCGACATCACCTCCACGCCCGGCGCCGCCGAGCGCGATCCGGCCTGGTCGCCCGACGGCAAGTCGATCGCCTATCTGTCCGACGAGGACGGCGAGTACGCCCTCGTGCTGCGCGACCAGTCCGGGCTCGGCGTGCCGCGCAAGTTCGCCCTCGGGGACGCCCCGGCGTTCTATTACTCGCCGGTCTTCTCCCCCGACGGCGAGCGCATCGCGTACCTCGACAACCGCCTGACGCTCTGGGTCCTCGACCTGGACTCAGGGAAGAACATCCGGATCGCGACCGACGCCTACGAGACGCCCTGGAGGACGCTCGACCCCTCCTGGTCGCCCGACTCGCGGTTCGTGACCTACACGCGGCTGCTTCCGAACCACCTGCGCGCCGTCTTCGCCTATGACCTCGAGACCCGCAAGGAGCTGCCGATCACGGACGGATTGAGCGACGCGCGCTATCCGGTCTTCGATCGCGACGGCAGGAATCTCTACTTCACCGCCAGCGTCGACGCCGGGCCCGCGGCGCCCTGGCTCGACCTGTCGAGCTACGGCCACACGGTGACGCGCAGCGTCTACCTCGCGGTCCTGCGCCGCGACCTGGCGTCCCCGCTGGCGCCGCAGAGCGACGAGGAGGGCGGGACGGGCGCGGGCGCCCCCGGCGCCGGGTCGAAGAACGGCCGGGAGAAGAGCGGCAAGGGCCGGACGGCGCGTGGGAAGAAGGGCGCGGAGGAAGAGCCGGCTCCCCCGGCGGCCGAGCCGGTGCGTATCGATCTCGACGGGATCCAGCAGCGCATTCTGGCGCTGCCGATCGCGGCGCGGCCGCTCTCGGGGCTGTTCGTGACCGCGCCCGGCACGCTGCTCCTGCTGGAGACCATCCGCGAGCCGGCCGGCACCCCCGACGAGCCGGAGCACACCCACCAGACCGTGCACCGGTTCGACCTGGAGAAGCGGACCCTCGAGCCGATCGTCGAGCTGGTCAGCGGCTTCGGCGACGACGCCGACGAGGAGAACTGGCGCAGCACCGTGCGGGTCTCGGCCGACGGCGCGTCGATGCTCTATAAGCGCGACGAAGCCTGGTTCATCGCCGGCACCGAGTCGAAGGCCGGCCCGGACCTGACGCCCCTGCACACCGACGAGATGCAGGTGCTCTCCGACCCGCGCGCCGAATGGCGGCAGATGTTCCGCGAGGTGTGGCGGATCGAGCGCGATTTTTTCTACGACCCGCACTACCACGGCCTCGATCTCGCGGCCGCGGAGCGCAAGTACGCCCCTTATCTCGACCGCCTGGCGAGCCGCGCCGATCTCAACGATCTGTTCGAGGAGATGCTCGGCGAGCTGACGGTCGGCCACCTGTTCGTGCGCGGCGGCGATCTCCCGCACGTCGACCAGCCGAAGACCGGCCTGCTGGGCGCCGACTACGAGCTGCGCGACGGGCGCTACCGTTTCGCGCGCGTCTACGACGGCGAGAACTGGAACCCCACCCTGCGCGCTCCTCTGACGCAGCCGGGCGTCGGCGTGAAGCAGGGCGAATACCTGCTGGCCGTCAACGGGCGGCCGCTCTCGGCGACCGACGAGGTGTACGCCTTCTTCCAGGCCACCGCCGGCAAGTCGGTCGTTCTGCGGGTCGGTCCCCGGGCCGACGGCGCCGACGCGCGCGACGTGACCGTGGTCCCCGTCGCCAGCGAAGCGGGTCTGCGCAACCTCGCCTGGATCGAGGGGAACCGGCGCGCGGTCGATCGGCTCAGCGGCGGCCGCCTGGCCTACGTCTGGCTTCCCGACACCGCCGACCGCGGCTACGCCAACTTCAACCGCTACTATTTCGCCCAGGTCGATCGCGAGGGGGCGATCATCGACGAGCGCAACAACGGCGGCGGTTATATCGCCGACTACATCGTCGACGTCCTGAAGCGCACCCTGACCAGCCGCTGGACGACGCGCACCGGCGCCGACTTCTCCAGCCCTCTCGGATCCATCCTCGGGCCCAAAGCGATGATCATCAACCAGTACGCCGGCTCGGGCGGCGACTTCCTTCCCTGGTCGTTCAAGCAGGCGAAGATCGGCCCTTTGGTCGGCAAGCGGACCTGGGGCGGGCTGGTCGGCATCTACGACTACCCGATGCTGATGGACGGGGGCACGGTCACCGCGCCCAGGGTGGCGTTCTACAACCTCGAGGGAAAGTGGGACGTGGAGAATCACGGCGTCGATCCCGACATCGACGTCGAGCTCGACCCGGCCGCCTGGCGCGCCGGCCACGACACCCAGCTCGAGGCGGCGGTGAAGGCGGTCATGGACCGCCTGCCGCCGAAGCCGGCCCCGATGCCGGCGCGGCCCGCCTACCCGAATTACCACTCCGGACCCGTCAAGCCCGGAACCTGAGAGCCGCCCCCCGCGTAACACGGGCCGGTCCACGAACCCCGTCCACGATCCCCGTCCAGGGAGGGAGCAGCGGCATGACCCCCGAACTGTCCATCGAAGGCGTCTCGAAAACCTATCCGGGCGGCGTGCGGGCCCTGGACGGCGTCACGCTCCGGATCCCCGCCGGGATGTTCGGTCTCCTCGGCCCCAACGGCGCCGGCAAGTCGACGCTGATGCGCACCATCGCCACGCTGCAGGAGCCCGACAGCGGTCGCATCACCTTCGGCGACATCGACGTCCTGAAGCAGAAGGACGCCGTCCGCCGCGCCCTCGGATACCTGCCGCAGGAGTTCGGGGTCTATCCCAAGGTCTCGGCGCTCGAGATGCTGGACCACTTCGCCGTCCTCAAGGGGATCGTCGACGCGCGCCGCCGCAAGGAGACGGTGGAGGCGATCCTGCAGCGCACCAACCTTTGGGACGTCCGCAAGCGCCGGCTCGGCGGCTTCTCGGGCGGCATGCGCCAGCGGTTCGGGATCGCGCAGGCCCTGCTGGGCAACCCGACGCTCATCATCGTCGACGAGCCGACCGCCGGTCTCGACCCGGCCGAGCGGCTGCGCTTCAACAACCTGCTGAGCGAGATCGGCGAGAACGTCGTCGTCATCCTCTCGACGCACATCGTCGAGGACGTGAGCGACCTGTGCAGCCGGATGGCGATCATCGCCGGCGGCCGCGTGCTGCAGAGCGGCGATCCCGCCCGGACCATCGACGCGCTGCGCGGCCGCGTCTGGAAGAAGATCATCGCGCGCGACCAGCTCGCGGCGGTGCAGGCGGAGCACACGGTGATCTCCACCCGCCTGGTCGGCGGCCGCACCTCGATCCACGTCGTGGCGCCGGGCCGCCCCGACGCCAGCTTCGAGGAAGTCCCGCCGGGGCTGGAGGACGTCTACTTCTCCACCCTGCACGACGCCGGGCCGCAGGACGCCGGCGGCCGGGCCGCCTGACGCCGATGCTCGCCCGCATCGCGTGGTTCGAGATCCGCTACCAGATCCGGCAGCCGCTGTTCTGGATCGCGTTCGTCCTCTATTTCTTCTTCACGTTCATGGCGATCACCACCGATGCGGTGCAGATCGGCGGCTCGATCGGCAGCGTCAACCGCAACGCCCCGTACGTCATCATGCAGATCCTGCTGGTGATGACCGTGCTGGGGACCTTCCTGACCACGGCGTTCGTCTCGACCAGCGTGCATCGCGACTACGAGACGCGCGCCGACGCAATCTTCTTCTCGCTGCCGCTCCGGAAGTCCGACTACCTGTTCGGCCGCTTCCTGGGCGCTCTCGTCGTGGCGCTGCTCGTCTACATGGGCGTCGTGGCCGGTGTGATCGTCGGCAGCCGGATGCCGTGGCTCGAAGCGGAGCGCGTCGGCCCGTTCCTGGCGACACCCTATGTCTACGGGACCCTGGCCTTCGTGATCCCTAATCTCTTGATCTTCGGCGCCCTCTTCTTCGCCATCGCGACTTTGACCCGCAGCCTCATGTACACGTACTCGGGTGTCGTCGTCCTGTTCATGGGCTGGGGCATCTCACGCCTCCTCCTGCAGGATCTGGACGACCGCTGGTACGCCGCGCTGATCGATCCGTTCGGGGGCGCCGCCTTCCGCCTGGTCAGCCGTTACTGGACGGTGGCGGAGAAGAACACCGGCCTGTCCCCCTTCACCGGCGAGCTCCTGGCGAGCCGCCTGGCGTGGCTCGCGCTCGGGGGCCTGGCCCTGGGGCTGACCTGGGCGCGATTCGCGTTCTCGGCGGAGGGCGCCGGCCGCGAACGCCGCGCGACGGCGACGGACGACGTCCCGGCGCCGGCCCGGCCGGCGGCCCCGGCGACCGCGATACAGGCGACGCAGGCGGCCGCAGCGCCCGCAACGCAGGTGTTCGGGACCGCGACGTCGTGGCGCCAGTTCCTGCGCCTGGTGCGCATGGAGGCCACCGGCGCCGTCCGCGGCGTCCCGTTCATCATCATGCTGATGTTCGGCCTCCTGAACTTCGTCATCTCCATCGGGCTGCTCGAGAGGATCTACGGGACGCCGGTCCATCCGGTCACCTACCTGATCATCGAGGCGATCGACGGGACGTTCGGCCTGTTCGCGTTCCTGATCCTGGTGTTCTACGCCGGCGACATGATCTGGCGCGATCGGAACCTGCGGCTCTCGGAGATGGTCGACGCCCTGCCGGTCCCGACCTGGGTCTTCTGGGCGTCCAAGCTGGCCGCGCTGGTGGTCCTCCTGGTCGTCATGCTCGGGGCGACGATGGTGGTCGGGATCGGCGTGCAGGCCAGCCGGGGATTCGTCCATCCGGACATCCTGCTGTACCTGAAAGGGCTCTTCCTCGTGCAGGGGATCCCGTACCTCTTCCTCGCGGCGCTCTGCGTCTTCCTGCAGGTCGTGCTGAACCAGAAATTCACCGGCTGGATCGCCGCGACGGTGATCTACCTCGCGAGCGAGCTGAGCCCGCTCGTCCGCCTCGAGCATCACCTGTACCGCTTCGGCTCGGCTCCCGAGAGCCCCTATTCGGACATGAACCAGTACGGCCATTTCGTGCAGCCGCTGCTCTGGTTCTATCTCTACTGGGGATGCGTCAGCGTCATCCTGGTGGGCGTCGCGCACCTGCTCTGGATCCGCGGCACCGAGCCGGGCCGCGCCATGCGCCTGCGCATCGCCCGCGGCCGGTTGACCGCTCCCGCGACGGCCTTCATGGCGCTGGCGCTGGGCGGCGCGCTGGCGACCGGCGGCTACGTCTTCTACAACACCAATATCCTGAACCATTACCTCCCGACGAAGACAAGGCTCGACCGGATGGCCGAGTTCGAGAAGAAGTACCGGCAGTACGAGAACCTCGAGCACCCCCGCATCACCGACGTCCAGGCCGACGTCGACATCCGCCCCGCCGAGCGCTCGGTCGACGTGCGCGGGCATTACACGCTGCGCAACAAGACCGACAAGCCGATCCCGGTGCTGCACCTCTATCTCAGCCCCGAGATGACGGTGCGACGGCTCGAGATTCCCGGCGCGCGTCTCGAGATGGAGGACAAGGACTACGGCTACCGGATTTACAGATTCGACCAGCCGATGGCTCCGGGCGCGACGCTTCTGGTGTCGTTCGATCTGACGCGCTCCTATCACGGCTTCGTGAACAACGGCGCGCCGACCGATCTCGTCTACAACGGAACCTTCTTCACGAACCTCGACTACTTCCCCCACATCGGCTACAGCAAGCAGCTCGAGCTCGACGATCCCAACGAGCGCCGGCGGCGCGGGCTGCCGCCGGTGCAGCGTCTCCCGAAGCTCGACGACGCCACCGCGCGGATGAGCAACTACCTGACCAGCGAGGCCGACTGGGTGCATTACGACACGACGGTGAGCACCAGCTCCGACCAGATCGCGCTGGCGCCGGGCTATCTGCAAAGGGAGTGGACGGAGAACGGGCGGCGCTACTTCCACTACTCGATGGACGCGCCGATCCTCGACTACTTCGCGTATCTATCGGCCCGCTGGGTGGTGAAACGCGACTCGTGGAACGGCGTCGCGATCGAGGTCTACTACCATCCCGGCCACACCTACAACGTCGACCGGATGATCGACGCGACCAAGAAGTCGCTCGACTACTTCACGAAGAACTTCGGGCCGTACCAGTACCGCCAGGTGCGCATCCTGGAGTTCCCGCGCTACGCCAGCTTCGCCGAATCGTTCCCGAACACCATCCCGTTCTCGGAGAGCATCGGCTTCATCGCCCGGCTCGACGACAAGCCGGACAGCATCGACTACGTCTTCTACGTCACCGCGCACGAGGTCGCGCACCAGTGGTGGGCGCACCAGGTGATGGGCGGCAACGTGCAGGGATGCACCCTGCTGTCGGAGACGATGGCGCAGTACTCGGCCCTCATGGTGATGGAGAAGGAGTACGGGCGCGACACGATGCGCCGCTTCCTGCGCTACGAGCTCGATCGCTACCTTTCGGGCCGCGGCACCGAGAGGATCGAGGAGCTGCCGCTCATGCTGGTCGAGAACCAGCAGTACATCCACTACCGCAAGGGAAGCCTGGCGATGTACGCGCTGCGGGACTACGTTGGCGAGGAGCCGCTCAACCGCGCGCTCGCCGCCTATGTCGCGGCGGTGAAGTTCCAGGAGCCGCCCTACACCTACACCAGGGAGTTCCTCGATTACGTCAAACAGGCGGTGCCCGCCGATCGGCAGTCGATTCTCGACGACCTGTTCCGCAACATCACCCTGTACGACAACCGCGCCAAGGTGGCGAGCTGGACGAAGCGGGACGACGGCAAGTACGTCGTCAGCCTCCAGGTCACGGCCGCCAAGTTCCGCGCCGACGGCCAGGGGAAGGAGACCGCCGAGACCCTCGACGACTGGATCGACATCGGCGTGTTCGGCGACCAGGAGCTCAAGGGGTCGTCGCAGGGCAAGCTCCTGTCGCTGGAGAGGCACCACATCGACCACGCCGACGAGACCTTCACCGTCGTGGTCGGCGAGGAGCCGAGGAAGGCGGGCATCGACCCCCTCAACAAGCTCATCGATCGCAATCCCGAAAACAACGTCACGAATGTCACGGCCGGCGCGGCGCCCGCGACCACGACCGTGGTGAAGACCTCCGGCTGAGCCGCGCGGCGGCGCTCGCGCTCCCCCGCGCCCCACCTCGGGCATAATGGGCGGCGTTCGAGCCCAATGCAGGGAGGTCCCATGCGCCAGGTCCGCATCCCGGCCGCCGTCGCGGTCGCCTTCGCCGCCTTCTGCGCCATCGGCGGCGCGCTCCCGGCCTCCGGCCGCGCCGGGACGGCGATTCCGGCCGCGACACGGTCACCCGCGGCGCCAACGAAGACGAAGGCCACCGGACCGCCGGTCGAGAGCGGGCCGATGCGGGCCCCCGACCTGGTCGAGGTCATCGCGATCGACCCGGCGATCCGTCTCGACGTCCGTTACGCCACCGCGAAAAACTTCACCGGCCGTCCGGTCTATCGCGAGGCGCGCGCCTTCCTGCAGCGTCCCGCGGCCGAGGCGCTGGCGCGCGTGGACCGCGCGCTCGCGGAGCAGGGATACGGCCTGACGATCTTCGACGGCTACCGTCCCTGGTCGGTCACCCGGATCTTCTGGGACATCACTCCCGACGACCAGAAGATCTTCGTGGCCGACCCGGCGCTGGGCTCGAAGCACAACCGCGGATGCGCCGTCGACCTGACGCTGCACGCGCTCGCCGACGGCCGCGAGGTGGTCATGCCGAGCGAGTACGACGAGAGCAGCCCGCGCGCCTACGCCACCTACGACGGCGGCGAGGCCTCCGCGCGCGAGCGCCGCGACCTGCTGCGCGCCGCGATGGAGCGCGAAGGGTTCTTCGTCTACCCGTACGAGTGGTGGCACTTCGACTACAAGGACTGGCGCGAGTACCCGGTCCTCGACCTCGCCTTCGACGCGCTGCCTCCCGCGGCGCCGGGAGCCGACGCCACGGGCTTCGATCTCTCCCGCGCGCGTCTGGTCGACCTCACCTGGCCGTTCGACGCGACGACGCTCTACTGGCCGACGTCCCCGTCGGGATTCGAGCTGAAGCCCCTTTCGCACGGAGCGACGCCGGGAGGCTGGTTCTATTCCGCCAACACCTTCTGCGCTCCCGAGCACGGCGGCACCCATCTCGACGCCCCGATCCATTTCTCCGAGAAGGGGCGGACGAGCGACCAGGTGCCGCTCGAGCAGCTCATCGGCCCGGCCGTCGTCATCGACGTGCGCGCGAAGACGGCCGGCGACCCGGACTACCGCCTGACCGCCGCGGATCTGCGCGACTGGGAGGCGGCGCACGGGACGATCGCGAAAGGGACGATCGTCCTGCTGCGCACCGGCTGGGGCGATCGGTGGCCCGACCGCAAGCGCTACTTCGGCGACGCCACGCCCGGCGACGCGTCGCACCTCCATTTCCCGTCGTACGGCCGCGAGGCGGCGGAGATCCTGGTCGGCGCGCGTGGCGTGGCGGCGATCGGGGTCGACACCGCCAGTATCGACTACGGCCCGTCGCGGGATTTCATCGTCCACCAGGTCGCGATGCGGGCCAACGTCCCGGGTCTCGAGAACGTGGCGCATCTCGAGGCGCTTCCCGAGACCGGCGCCTTCGTCGCCGCGCTGCCGATGAAGATCGCCGGCGGCTCCGGCGGCCCGGCCCGCATCGTTGCCTTCATCCCCGACGCCCTCGCTTCCCATCCCGCCGGAGGAACCCATCGATGACGCCCGCACCCGAAGCCCGGCCCGGACGGCCGGTCGTCGACCACCAGGCCATCCGCCGCGATCGCATCCTCAAGCTCCTGCCGCGCATCCTGCGCGAGCAGTCGACCGACGCCTGGCTCACCTTCACGCGCGAGAACACCCCCGACCCGATCCTCGCGGTCTTCGGGATCGAGCACATCGTCGCGCGCGGCGCCTTCCTGTTCGCGCACCAGAGCGGCGCCTTCCGGCGCATCGCGATCGCCGCCTCGTACGACGTCGAGCCGATCCAGAAGACCGGTCTGTTCGACGAGGTGGTCGCCTACAAGTCCGAAGGGGCGAAGCCGCATCTGAAGAAGGCGATCGACGCGCTGGCCCCGCGCGCCATCGCGGTCAACATGTCACGCGACGTCACCATCGCCGACGGGCTGACGTGCGGCCTGCGCGGCTACCTGGACGAGAGCCTCGGCGACCACGCCGCGCGGCTGGTCCCGTCCGAGAAAGTCGTGGTGTCGCTCCTGGCGCGCAAGCTGCCGATGGAGATCGCAGCCCTCGAGGAGGCCGTCCGCGTGACGCAGAAGGTGATCGGCGCCGCCCTCACCCCGGAACGGATCCGGCCCGGCGTCACCACCGAGCGCGCTCTGGGCGACTGGATGGCCGCGACCGCCCGCGAGATGGGCTGCGCCCTGGCGTTCGAGTGCGTCGTGGTCGGCCCGGTGCGCGGCCACTCCGAGCCGACCGACCGGATCATCCAGGGCGGCGACGTCCTCCGGATCGACTGGGGCGCGTCGTACGAAGGCTACTGCGCCGACATCCAGCGCATGGCCTACGTCCTGAAGCCGGGCGAGACGAAAGCACCCGCCTGGGTCGAGAAGCTGTTCGCCGCCACCCTCAGAGCGAACGGCAAGGCGATCGCCGCCCTCGTGCCCGGCAACACCGGGCATGACGTCGACACCGCCGGCCGCTCGTCGCTCGTGGCGGACGGCTACGAGGAGTACCCGCACGGCACCGGCCACGCCATCGGTCTCAAGGTGCACGACGTCGGCCCGCTGCTCGGCCCCGACTGGCGGGAGCGCGACGGCGACCAGGTGTTCTTCCGGATCGAGCCCGACCAGGTCTTCGCCGTCGAGCCGCTCATCTATGCGAAGCCGCCCGAGATTGACTACGAGATCAACTCCAGCCTGGAGGAGAACGTCGTCGTGACGGAGTCGGGACCGCGGGTGCTCGGCACCCCCCAGACCACGCTGCTATTAATATGATGCGTCCCCGGGCGGTTTCAGAACCGTAAGGAGTCCGTTTCATGCCCCTGTACGAATACACCTGCCGCAAATGCTCGAAGCGCTTCGAGCTCCTGGTCTTCGGGAGCGAGAAGGCTGCCTGCCCGAAATGCCACGGCCGCGATCTCGAGCGGCTGTTCTCGACCTTCGCCGTCTCGGGCGCCGCGCGCAAGTCGGACTCCGACTCGTTCGGCGATCTCGGCGGATCCGACTTCGCGGGCGGTGCGGATCCCGGCGGCGGAGACGATTTCGCCGGCGGGTTCGGCGGCGGCGCCGGCGGTCTGGGCGACCTGGGCGGTGGCGACCTGGGCGGCGGAGATCCCGGCGCCGGCGACGATGCCGCGGGCTCGGGCCCCTGGGACGACGACTGAGAAGACCGCCCCGTCCCGCTTCAGCGCATCGGCGCGGGGGGCTGTGGCGCCGGCCGCATCGGCGCGGGTGACGGGCCACCCGCGGGCGACGCGCCGCCCGCGCCCGGCTTCGAGCCGAGGATGTTGGTCGCCAGGGCGAACATCGACGTCAGGTCCGCGATGTTCGCCGGGATCACGAAGGTATTGCCGGCCTTGGCGAGGTCGCCGAAGCGGGCGATGTACTGCTCGGCCACCCGGAGCTGAACCGCCTCGGTCCCGCCCGGAATCTGGATCTGCTCCGCGACCTTGCGCAGCCCCTCGGCGGTGGCGCCGGCGATCGCCAGGATGGCCGCGGCGGCGCCTTCGGCCTCGTTGATCTGCTGCTGCTTCTTCGCCTCGGACGCCTTGATCACCTGCTGCTTCTGGCCTTCGGCGTTGTTGATGGCGGCGTCGCGCGTCCCCTCGGAGGCCAGGACCACGGCGCGCTTCTCGCGCTCGGCGCGCATCTGCTTTTCCATCGCCGCCAGGATGTCCTGGGGCGGCGTGATGTTCTTGATCTCGTATCGCAGCACCTTGATGCCCCAGGGCTCGGACGCCTTGTCGAGCTCGGTGACCACCTGGGTGTTGATGTGGGTGCGCTCCTCGAAGGTGCGGTCGAGATCGATCTTGCCGATTTCGCTGCGCAGGTTGGTCTGGGCGAGCTGCGTGATGGCGAACAGGTAGTCGGCGACGCCGTACGAGGCGCGATCGGGGGTCATCACCTTCATGTACAGAACGCCGTCCACGCCGACCTGCACGTTGTCGCGCGTGATGCAGATCTGCTCCGGGATGTCGACCGCGCGCTCCTTGAGCGAGTGCTTGTAGCGGATGACGTCGAAGAACGGCATCAGGACGTGGAAACCCGCCGGCAGCGTGGCGATGTACTTGCCCAGACGCTCCACGACGTAGGCGCTCTGCTGCGGCACGACCACGGCCGTCTTGGCGATGACGATCAGCACCAGGAAGGCCAGCACCATGACGACGATCAGTAGTGGCGACATCGATCCCCCCGCAAAGCGCCCGTCACTCCGCCCGCACCCAAAGCGTCAATCCCTCCACCTGCTCCACCCGGCAACGCTGGCCGCGCGGCAGGGCCCGGCCCTCCCGGCTGCGCACGCTCCAGGAGGTGCCGCGCAGCTCGGCCTTGCCCACCCCGCCCGCCGCCAGGTCTTCGGTCAGAGTCGCGGTCTCCCCGACGATCGCATCGACCGCGGGCTGCGGGGGCTCGCGACGCTTCATCCACTCGAGAAGCGGACGGCGGAAGAAGATCAGGAAGACGACCGACAGGATGGAGAACAGGAGGCACTGCAGCCAGACCGGCCCCACCAGGCCCGACCACGTGAGCAGCCCGACGACCAGCGCTCCCGCCCCGAAGAAGGCGATGAAGAAGCCGCCGGGCGTGGACAGCTCGAGGCCGAGCAGAACCAGACCGAGCACGATCCAGAGCCACCAGGTCATCGCCCCTCAGGGGTCACAGGCTAGACGCGGCCGCTTCGCCGCGTCAAGTGCGGGACCGGTCGCCGGCTCCGGGTTGGTCGCCGGTCGGATTCGGGCCTACGCTGCCACCATGCTTCGCGAACGCGGGCGCCGCTCTTCTCGCTTTCCACTCGCCTGCCTGGCGTCGGCCTCGATCATCCTGTCGTCGCTGCTCGGGTCGCCGGCGCGCGCCGCCGAGACGGCCGCGACCACGCCACCCGCCGGGGCGGCGCCAGACGATGCGTCCGCGACGGACGGCGAGCGCCCCTACTGGCGCACGAACCTGTTCGGGCGCTTTTTCACCGGCCAGAAGTACCTGTTCACCACCTGGTGGCCGTCCGAGTTCCGGCGTCCGGCGTTCACCGTTCCGCTTCTGGCCGGCACCGCCCTGGCGATCTCCTCGAGCCGCGACGAGGCGGAAGGCCCCGACGTGCAGCTCGAGCGCCGCTTCAGCGAGTGGACCGACGACCGCAACACGACCTCGGCCCATGTCGCGACGTCGCTGGGGGACGGAGCCACCGGTGCGCTCCTCCTCGGCGCCACCTACCTCGCCGGCCGCTGGAGCTCGAACGAAAAACTGTCCGAGGCCTCCAGCCTCTCGGCCGAGGCGCTCCTCGACGTCGGCCTCTACAGCACCGTGCTGAAGGGGATTTCGGCCCGCACCCGGCCGTCCGCGGGAGGAACCGGCGACTTCTTCGAGTACCGCCCCGACGGGGGCGAGTCGCCCGACTCGTTCCCTTCCGGGCACGCGATGGGCGCGTTCGCCGTCGCCACGGTGTTCAGTGGCGTCTATCGCGATCATCGCTGGGTGCCGTGGCTGGCGTATGGCGCCGCCGGCCTCGTCGGCGCCTCTCGCGTCGCGCTCGGGCGGCATTTCCCGAGCGACGTCTTCGTCGGGGCGATCCTCGGGAACAGTCTGGGCCGGATGGTCCTGACGCGACAGGGGGAGAGCGAAGGACCCGTCTCTCGCCTGACGCCGCTCGCCGGTCCCGCCGGCGGCGCGGGGCTCGTCTGGACCCGCACCTGGTAGGCCCGCCGCGCGGCGCCCCGAACGCCGTCACCACCTCGTGAACGAGCTCAGTGCGCCGGGATGGTCAGTACCGCCCGGTAACGCACCTTCCCCGCCGCGAGCCGATCGCGAACTTCGTTGGCCTTGTCGAGAGGATAGGTCTCGATCTGCGCCCGCACCTTGCCGGCGGCGGCGAGCTCGAGCGCCTCGACCAGGTCGCGGCGGTGGTTCTGCGAGCTGCCGATGAGCCGGGCCTGGCGGCTGAGCAGAAGCAACGAATCGGCCTGGATCGGCCCGTCGAGCGCGCCCATGTTCACGAAACGGCCTTCGGGGCGCAGCCCCGAGAGCGCCTGCGTCGCATGGGCGGCCGAGTTGGTGGTGCCGAGGATCACGTCCGCCCCGCCCGCCGCGAACAGCGCGGCGCCGAGATCGCCGGTGGCGACGATGACCTCCGACGCGCCCAGCTTCTTCGCCTCGTCCTTCTTCGCGGCCGTGCCGGTCAGGGCGAAGACCTCGAGCCCGAGAGCCCGGGCGTACTGGATGGCGAGATGCCCGAGACCACCGATGCCGAGGACTGCGACGCGCTCTCCCGGCTTCGGATCGGCGTTGCGCAGGCCGCTCATGACGGTGTACCCCGCGCAGAAAATCGGCGCCGCGGCCGCGTCGTCGAGACCGGCCGGCACCAGCGTGCAGCCGGTCGCCCAGGCGAGCATCAGCTCCGCGTTGCCACCTCCGAGGTTCATCCAGGTCTGCCCTTCGGGGCAGTAGTTGGAACGCCCCTCCTGGCAGGCTCGGCAGCGGCCGTCGCCGCGCTGGTGCCAGGAGACCCCGACCCGGTCGCCGGGCCGCAGCCCCAGGACGCCCGCGCCGAGCGCGACGATCTCTCCGACCGGCTCGTGACCCAGGACCTTGGGAAGCTCCAGCGGGAAATGGCCGTGATGCACATGGATGTCGGTGCCGCACATGCCGCTGGCGCGGATGCGGATCAGGACCTGACCGGGGGCCGGCTTCGGATCGGCGACGGTCTCGAGCGACCAGGGCTTGTCGTACTGCTTCAGGATGACGGCACGCATGGGCAATCTCCTTTGAGGATGGGCACTACGATGCACCCGGTTCCGCCGCCTGGCAAACGGCGGATCGGCGCGCCGGCTACCCGGCGCACTCGAAGTGGAAATGCACCTCGACCGACGGGTGCGGGTACGACTTCGGCAGCGGATCGAACGGCGCCGCCGACTTCACGGCCGCCAGCGCCGCCGCGTCCCAGGCGTCGGAGCCGGACTTCAAGTGAAGCACCGGCGGCGCGATCGAGCCGTCGGACGCGATCGTGGCGATCACCACCGCCTTCGCGCCGGCCGCGGGCGACGCGGACGGACGTTTCCACGCCGACGCGACCTTCTGGAACGTCTTCTGCTGGTAGGCGGCGTCCTTGAAGTCGCTCGCGAAGTAGCTCTGCAGCCGCGGGGCGCACGTTTTCCCGGCGGCCGTCGCCACGCCGAGGTCCGCCGGCGAAGCGGCGGCCAGAACAAGCATCATCGACCAGACTGCCGCGCCCGCCCCGAACCGTGCCGCCCTCATGCATCACCCCGCACGACACGCAGCAGGACCTCGCCGTAGGTCTCGATCTTCGCCGGCCCGATGCCCCGGACGGCGCCGAGCCCGTGACGGTCGAGCGGCCGCAGCGCGGCGATCGACACAAGCGTCTTGTCGTGCAGCACGATGTAGGCCGGCACCCCGCGGCGGCGCGCCTCCTCCGTCCTCCAGCTCTTCAGCCGCAGCAGGAGATCCGCGTCCGGGATGCCGCCTTCGCCGCTCTCCGGCGTGCCCGCCCGGAGGCCCCGGGCGGCCCGGTCCGGGCGCACCGCGGAGGCAGCCCGCGCGGAGACGGCCGGCGCGGCGTCGTGTGACGGCAGCGCCAGGAGCGGGCGGACCTCGCCGCGCATCACCGCCGCGCCTCCTTCGCCCAGTGCCAGGACGAAGGCTCCCGGGCGCCCGCCCTCGATGCCGCGCCGCTCCAGCAGTCCCGCCCCGACGAGGACGTCGAGCAGCCGCTTGACGTCGTCGAGCTTCATCGCCGCCAGCCGTCCGAACGTGGGGATCCGGTCGAGACCCCGATCGATCACCTCGCGGCTCTGGCTTCCGGTCAGGACCTGGGCGATCCGCTCGACGCCGAAGCGCGCCGGCAGGCGCGCCACGGCGGAGAGCGCGATGCGGACCTGCTCGAGCTCCCGATCGTCCGGCAGCCTTCCCGCGGCGCGGCGCCATCCCAGACAGACGTCGCAGGTGCCGCACTGCGGGATAGCACCGCTGCGCCCGGTGCCCGCGAAGTAGTCGTAGATGAAGCGCGTCCGGCAGCCGGCGCCGAAGGCGTAGCGCAGGATGGTGTCGAGGCGCGCGCGGTCGCGGCGCGCCTTGCCGGCCTGGGCGGCGAAATCGACCGGCGGTGGACCCGCGCCCGGCTCCACCCCTTCCGTCTCCGCGGCGCGGCGCAACAGGCGCGCCGCGGTCGAGGCGGCCATCGCCGCGGCGGCGTCGACGGCGTCCGCCTCGACGTCCGTCTCGCCCCCTTCGCCCATGAGACGCCAGACCCGGTGGAACACCTCGGGCGGCGGGTTCGACCCCTCCAGGAAGAACTCCTGGGTGCGCAGGTCGGCGGGCGAGAACAGGAGCGTCCCGCGCGCCGGGAGCCCGTCGCGCCCGGCGCGGCCGACCTCCTGGTAGTACGCCTCCACGCTTCCGGGCACGTCGGCGTGCACCACGAAGCGCAGGTCGCGCTTGTCGATCCCCATGCCGAAGGCGTTGGTGGCGGCGATGACCTCGATCCGGCCGGCGAGAAACCCGTCCTGCACCCGGGTCCGCTCCTCGTCGCTCAGCCCGCCGTGATAGGCCGCGGCGCGCAGGCCGAGCGCCGCCAGGTGCTCCGCCCAGCGGTCGACGTTCTTGCGCGTCGCCGCGTAGACGATGCCGGGCGGGCCGGGATCGCGCAGCAGCCGGTCGAGGGCGCGCGTCTTGTCGGCGCGGGCGCGGCAGGACTCGACCTCGAGCGTCAGGTTGGGGCGCTCGAAGCCGGTCACCAGCTCGAGCGGATCGTCCATCCCGAGCTGGCGCGCGATGTCGGAGCGCACTTCCGGCGTCGCGGTCGCGGTGAACGCGGCCGCGGGAACCCTCAGCCTCTGCCGCAGCTCGCCCAGGCGGCCGTAGTCCGGGCGGAAGTCGTGACCCCACTGGCTGATGCAGTGCGCCTCGTCGATCACCAGCCGCGTGACCCGCGCGCGCGCGAGGGCCGACTGGAAACCGGCCGCGCCGAGACGCTCCGGCGCGACGTACAGCAGGGAGAGCCGCCCGTCGGCGAAATCGGCTTCGAACGCCGCGCGCTCACGCGCCGCCAGACCGGAGTGGATCGCGGCGGCCGCGAGGCCGCGGGCACGCAGGCCGTCCACCTGGTCCTTCATCAGGGCGATGAGGGGCGACACGACGACGGTCGTCCCGTCGAGCAGGAGCGCCGGGAGCTGGAAGCAGAGCGACTTCCCCGCGCCGGTCGGCATCACCGCGACGAGGTCCCGGCCGGCGATCATGGCCGTGGCCGCCTCCTCCTGGCCCGGCCGGAACTCCTCGAGACCGAAGCTGTCGCGCAGGCAGTCGCGCAGCGCGGCCTCGATGCGATCGTGATCTGGCGTGCGATCCGTCATGCGCCCTGGACCTCGCGGTGGGCGTCATTCTATCGCGCCGGGCGGGGGATCGGCGGCGCGCGGGGAAGGGGCGCGTGGGGAGGCGGCGGGCGCCGCGTTCAGGGACAGGAGGCCGCGGCGGCGTCGATGGCCGCGTCACGCGGGCCCGACTGGCCGAAGCCGACCCCGTCGTCGTAGGTGCCGGTTCCGCCGCAGCCGACGCCGCGTACGAGGTAGTAGAACCCCTGGCCCACGGCCGGGAGCTCGGCGTCCGCCGAAGACGTGCCGGCCTGACCGCCGGTCATGCAGGACAGAACGCTCGCGGTGTAGGAGCGCGTCGACAGCAGAAGATTCAGGCTCCCCTTGACCAGGTCGTAGGTGAGAGCGCCGGGAAGCGGCGTCCAGGAGAGGCCGCCGGCCAGATCGACGTCGAGGCGGCTGGCGCGCGGCGGCGGTGCGGCGCAATCGTCGAAATCGAGACGCACGGTCGGCGACGGCGCGCCGGTCGCGCCGGAGGCGTTTCTCACCACCGCCAGGAGGTGATTGAGCCCGCCGTCCGGACTGCTGCGGGTCAGGTTGATCGGGATGTCGACGCTTCCGGAAAGGCCGACCGTCGCGTCGTACTCGGCGATCAGGATCGCGCTGTCCGCCTCGAAAGGATCGATGTCGAAGCCGCCGGCCGGCAGTCCGGCCGTGAACAGCGCCCCCTCGACCCGCAGGAGCGCGACCTGCGCGCCCGCCGGTCCGGTCACGCGCGCCGTCTGGGCCGCGGTGACCACCGTCGCGGGGGACGGCGGCGCCCCCACGATCAGCAGCCCTGGCGACGCCGGAAGACTCGCGGCCAGGGTCGCGACGCACGAACCGTCGCTGCCGGGAACGCGGAAGCAGCCCGCCGAGAGGACCGACGCGTCGCTGAAGGTGATCGTGATCGTGGCGCCGGTCAGCTCGAGACCCGACACGCTGCCCGACTCGCCCGGACCGGGCGCCGTCGCCCCCTGGATGATCGTCGGATCGACGTCGACGGAGAACTGGAAGCTGCGCGACGCGCTGAAGGAGCTGAAGTCAATCTGCAGCGTGTCGTAGCCGCCGTCGTGGGGGCCGCCGAACGGCGTGACGCACGGATCGGCCGGGGCGATCAGCCCCACGTTGCCGCTGCTGCCGTCGGCGGTGAAGCACTTCGCCACCGTGTCGCCGGCGGTGCCGTTCGGATCGAAGACCAGATCGGGGAAGAGCGCGGTCGTGAGATCGACCCGCAGGCGCGTGATCCGGATGGTCCCGCCCGACGTGTTGGCGACGACGAACGATCCGGTGTTGTAGGTGCTGGCATTGATGTCGCCCCCCGGCGTGATGGTGACCGACGCTCCGGTCGTTCCGGCCAGCAATTGAGGGTCCATCGCCCGGACGGGCGAGGCCGCCGCCGCGAGAACGAGCAGCAATCCGATGACTCTGCGCATGGACGTACTCTTCAAATACGATCGTCCGTCCCATCTGTCAAGGCCGGGCCGCCGCGCGGTGGAAAGTCCGCGATGCGCGACCACATTCGCGACCCGTCAATGGGGCCTGGGGGTAATAACGTTCTCGTCAGCCGGACGCTCTGCCGGCCAGTCTCTGTCGCGATCGCCAGAAATGTAAGGAGATGCGCCATGCATCCAGGTTTGTCCCGCCGCTCGCCCTCCGTCTGGTCGCCTATCATCTTTACTGTGGCACTGCTCCCGGTCTGGCTGTCCGGCGCGCCCGCGGCGCAGGCCGACTGCCCGCCGGGGATCAGCGTGCCGATCACGAGCGGCGACCCGGCCTCCGGGCCGCCGGTCTTCGTGACCGGGCTCGGCTCGGCCCCGACCGGATCGTTCTTCATCCTCGGCGCCGGCGACACGGCCAACAGCGGCACCCTGCCGGCCTCGGCCTGGCTGCGGCCGGTCGGCGATCTCGATGGGGACGGCCTGCCCGACTACCGCGTCGACGCTCCCGGGACGGGCCCCGGCGGCTGGGGCGATCCCCTGACCGTCGGCTGCCCCGCCACGATGTCCCCCGATCATCCGCCCCTGGTCCTGATCATCCAGCACGTCCGCGAGGACCTGGACGGCGACGACAAGTTCGACGTCTTCGAGGACTTCCTGCACCACAACGGCGTCCTGGACCCGGGCGAGGATCGCGACCATGACGGCCGGCTGACCTCACCCACCGGGTGTGAGGGGGTCAACCGCGAGGACAAGGATTGCGACGGGCATCTCGACATCGTCGACGAGGACCCGAACGGCAACGGCATCTGCGATCCGAACGATCCTCTCTACCCGAACTGCGACGTCGACGGTGACGGTCATCTCGATCGTGGCGGCGAGGACCGCAATCGCAACTTCGCCCTGGACGATCGCCCGAACGTCTTTACCGATGACCGCATCCCCGACGAGAACGGCAACACGACGACCCTTTATCCCTACGGCGAGCTCCACCCGTCACCCGGCGGCGTTCTCGTCGTCGTCCTGGCCTGGAACGGCCAGGCCTACTCGCTGCAATCGATCACCGGGACGACCGACCTCCTCACCCCGGTCGAGGACCTCGACCACGACGGCAAGTTCGACGTGTTCGAGGATTTCCTGCATCGCAACGGAGTGCTCGATCCCGGCGAGGATCTCGACGGGGACGGCCGGCTGACCCCACGCGACGGCTGTGAAGGCGCCGACCGCGAGGACAAGGACTGCGACGGCCGTCTCGACAGCATCGACGAGGACCCGAACGGCAACGGCGTCTGCGATCCGGCCGATCCCCTCTACCCCCAGTGCGACCGCGACCACGACGGCCACCTCGACCGGGGGGACGAGGATCGGAACCACAACAATCAACTCGACGACCGGCCGTCGCCGCAACCAGGCGATGTGATCCAGAACTACGACGCGCACGGGAAATTCCTCGGCTACCTGCCTTCGAGCTATCCATACGACTCGTTCGTGCCGCGTCCGTACCGGCTGCTGCACACCGATCCGCTCGACGGACTGACGGTCGGTGTCACCGGCGTGCACAGCGACCCGAACGGCGCCCTGCGGGCGCGTTTCGAAGTGCCTGGCGTCCCCCTGCACGTCGACACCTCCCTCACGCCGACGGTCTTCGACGGGCTGATCCTGTCCCTCGTCGGCGGGTGCCACATCCCCGGCTGCCCCCAGCCGCTCACTCCGGCCCTGCCCGAACATCCTGGCGATCCGCTCGCCTGGTTCGTCGAGACCGGCACGCCGACGATCGCCCTGCCCGCGGCCTCGAATCTTCAGTCGGGCGCCTTCCTGTCGATCAAATTTGCGTCGGGACATCCGTTCCATCCGATACAGCCCCTGTTCGGCGAGGCGCTTTCGGTGGGGAGCAGCATCTTCCTCGCGTCCATCGCGGGCGCGCCCGGCAGCCAGCTCGCCGACCTCCTGGATCCGGATGGCGACGGCGTGCCGCTGCCGCTCGACGTCTGCCCCGCGTTCTCCAATCCGGATCAGGCCGATGCGGACTTCGACGGCATCGGAGACGACTGCGATCCGGCCGACGCCGTTCCCTCGACCATCACCGACCACTGGACCTCGATCCCGGCGGATCCGTCGCCGGGGATGCGCGGCGGAGCCGCCTCGGTGTTCGATCCTCTCCGGGGCGTCGTCGTGCTGTTCGGCGGCTCGGCCGACCCCTCGACCTGGGAGTACGACGGCCACTTCTGGCACGCCTACACGCCGGCCGTGAGCCCCACGCCACGCCGCGGACAAGGCATGGCGTGGGACGGCGATCGGCGCCGCGTCGTGCTGATTGGCGGCGAGCGCTGGTCGGACGGAGCGGTCCTCGGCGACCACTGGGAGTACGACACCGGGAAACACCAGTGGTCGCAGCGGCGGCTGCCGATCGCGCCGAGTCCACGCGCCTGGTTCGGATTGGCGCGCGACGATCGGCAGCGGGCGCTCGTCCTCTTCGGCGGCCGCGCCGGCGGCACCGTTCTCGGCGACACCTGGATGCTGCGCGGCAGCACCTGGCGTCCCGTGCCGAGCCCGCTCGCCCCGTCCCCCCGGTTCTCGCCCGGCATGGCCTGGGACGCGCGACGCCAGGTCACGATGCTGGCCGGCGGGATCGGCCATGCCGCCAGCAACGATCTCCGCGACGATTGGTGGGAATTCGACGGCGTCACCTGGCAGCCGGTCGACTACCGCGGCGATTTCCCGCCCGCCGCCATCGGTGTCCTGTATTACGACTCGATCCACAAAGAGACCGCCTTCTTCGGCGGTCGGGCGCTCCGCCAGCTGTCCCACGACATGGGCGACGCGATTGCGCCGACGGACACGGCGGCGACGCGATTGTTCGACGGAGCGCGTCTCCGTCCGCTGCCGACCCTCGACACCATCCGGGCGCGGGAGTACCCCACGGCCGCCTTCGACCGGAACCGCGGTGTGCTGGTCGTGCATGGCGGGGTCATGTCCACCGGGATCTTCCCGGACACCGTCGAGCTGACGCGCGCCGCGGACGCCGACGGGGACGGGGTGGACGACGCCCACGACGATTGCCCGTACGTGGCCGATCCCGATCAATCGGATCGGGACCTCGACGGCGCGGGCGACGCCTGCGACAACTGTCCCGACGTCTCCAACCCGACGCAGCACGATCTCGATCGCGACGGCCTGGGCGATGCCTGCGACGGCGACGTGGACGGCGACGGCGTCGCCAACGAAGCGGACGCCTGCCCGGCGTCCTACGTGCCGGGGCGGCCGATGACCGCCGTCGGCGCTGGCGGTGGCGGCGACAGCGACGGCGACGGGATTCCCGATGATTGCGATGCCTGTCCCGGCGACCCGGCCAACGACGCCGACGGCGACGGAATCTGCGGCGACCGCGACAACTGCCCCACGACCTTCAACCCGCTGCAATCCGACGCGGACGACGACGGCGCGGGTGACGCCTGCCAGCCACAGCTGAAGATCCTCTCCATCCTGCCCTCCCCCGCGGGTCGGATGGGGATCAACACAGCGGTGCTGCTGCTCGATCCGGACGGCGACCCGGTCCACGGCCGCATCACCATCGGCCCCGCGATCACGGTGCCGGACGTCGTCTCCGGCGGACTCGATCCCTGCCGCGCCGCCTGGTTGCCCGACGGAGTTCCGGGCGAGGGCTTCATCTTCGCCCAGCTGCCCGGCAACGCACCGTTCATCACCGACGTCGACAGCGGCTTCGGCTGTAACGACGGTCTTGCGGATTTCCTCGTCTCGAAGGGGACCTGCGCCGCGACCATCCCGGGCGCCGGTGAAACGGCGCTCAACGTCGACGGACCCTTGCCGTTCCCGATCTGCGTTCGGCGCGCCGACGGGAGCGGCTCGCTAATAGACCTCTCGGTGAGCCGTGTCGAACCGGGAGCGCTGATCCTGGCCGGCGATCCGGCGCCGCTGGTCGACGCCACGTACACCGGAACGCGGCTGCCGTTCATGCTGAGCCTCGCCGCGCTCACCAGCCCCGGACCGTATGTTCTCGAGGTCACCGCGACCGACGACAACACGCCGGTGCGCGTCGACCGGATGGTGTTCGACTGGAGCGGCGAGCGCTGGATGTCGTTCCGCCGAAAGCTACAGGCGACGTCGCCCTGAGGGCGGCGCCCGCTGCACGGCGCCGGCTGCGCGCCGCCCGGCCGCCTACTTCGTGAACGGCCGCAGCGTCGCCAGGTCGGGGTCGTTGTCCGCCTGCTTCCTGAGCTTCGGGTTGAGCGACAGCGCGCGCGTCAGGGCCTTCATCGCCCCTTCCCGATCGCCGTTGGCGGCGCGGATCACCGCCAGGTCGTAGAGCACCTCGGGAAGCATGCCCGATTGCTTCTCGGCGCCGGCGGCGGCGCGCTCCTGGGCGTGCAGCGCCTCCGGATACTTCTTCGCCGTGAACGCGGCCCAGCCGTGGTTCCAGTCGTCGTTGACGAGCGACATCCCGAGCAGGCGGCCGAGCTCGCCGATCGGGTCGGCGTGATCGTCGACGCGCAGATCGATCGCCCGGTCGCTGAAGCCGTTGAACCCGCCGCCCGCGCGCACCACGACCAGGGCGGCCGACTGGTGGCCGCGGCTGTCGCCTCCCGCGGCGTCCCCGGCGACGATCGCCGCGTACAGCCGCTCGGCGAGCCGCTTCCCCTTCGAGTCGAGGAACGCCTTCTCCATCGCCGCCACGACCGGCTCGCCGGCCAGGATGTTTCCCTGCACGGCGTAGCCGGGCCCGTGCCGGCCGCCGGCCCAGGTGTTGCACTTCGGGCCGGTCGCGGTCGCCGAATCGCCCGACGCGGTCACCACCCCCAGTTGACGCGCGTCGTCGCCGTCCCCCCGCAACAGCACCCGCACCACCTCTTCCGCGCTCAGGCCGCGCTCCAGCAGGTCGAGCCCGCGCGGACCGAACGTCGTGTTGGCGTTCGCCTGCGTCGCGACGGCGCCGACGCCCGCCTTGGCGAACGGCACCACCGATCCGACCGCGAAGAAGCGGCTGGCGACGGCGACCCCCGTCTCGCCGGCCTGCGGATCGGCCGCGACGATCGAGAAGGTCGCGGGGCCCTGCGGGGCGGCGATCGTCCGGGAGGTCGCGGCGCCCGCGGCCAGCGCGAGCGCCAGGACCGGCGTCGCGAGCGACGGCAGCAGGCCCGCCACCCGGCGCTCGCGGCCGCCGCCGGTGATGGAGTTGCAGGTAGTCGTCATGAGGCATGTCCCTCCAGCGGCGGGATTCTAAGCGGTATCATCACCGGAATGCTGCCCGGGTTTCGCCGGCTCGTCCCTTGCTTTCTCCTCGCGCTGTCGCTTCTGCTCGACGCGACCGCCGGCACGGCGCTCGAGCGTCTGCAGAGACGGTTCGATCTCGAGCGTGGCCTGCCATTCTCCGAGGTCTACTCGGTCCAGCAGGACCGCGGCGGCTTCATCTGGATCGCGACCGGGGGCGGGCTGTTTCGCTACGACGGGGTCGATCTGCGTCCCTGGCCGCGCGAGCCGTTCCGACCGTTCGCGCGCAACCTCGCCGCCGGACCCGCGGGTGAGGTCGTCCTGGTCGGCTACACGGGAAACCTGTTCCAGGTCGCCGGCGACGGCATCGCCCCGGTGGAGGGACCGCCCGGAGCGCCGTTCAAGGTGACGGGGGCGCCGGTCTGGGACGCCCGTGGCACCCTCTGGGTCACCACCGGCGACCGGCTCTGGTCGCGACGCCCGGGAGCCGGATGGAGCGAGTATCCGCTCGCCCGCTTCGACGGGCTGCCGATCCGGCGCATCGACCCCACCAGCGGCGGCGATCTCCAGGTCCTCACCGGCAAGGCGCTCTGGCGCGTCGGAGCTTCGCTCGAGGCGGTCCGCCTGTTGTCCCGCGAAGGAGTCCAGCAGGCGCTGGTCGAGGAGGACGGGTCGATCGTCGTCCTGCTCGCCGATCACGCCGCCGCGATCCGCGACGGAGTCGAGAGCCGCCTCCTCGATTATCCCGGCCGGCCGATCGACATGGTGCAGCGCGGCCCGACCCTCTGGATCTCGTTCGACGTCGGCATCGCGGCGCTGACGCCGGGACGGCCGGCGGAGATCCTCGGCTCCGGCCAGAAGGTCCCGAGCGGCGGGCCGCTTCTCGTCGATCGGGAGGGCAGCCTGTGGGTCGGCACCTTCCGCGGGCTCCTGCAGTATCCCGTCCCGGAGACCGCCGCATGGGGACTGGACGAGGGGCTCAACAACGGCACGCGTCGCCTGGCGCTCTCGGCGGAAGGGATCTGGGTCGACACCTGGGCCGGTCTCGGGCTGATGCGCCGTCTCGGCGGCTCCTGGAGCACGGAGCGGATCAAGGGCACCGGGACCAGCGCCCTGTGCATCGCGTCCGACGGCGCGCTCTGGTACGGAGGCGCCGGACGGGCCGTGGAGCGGCGCGCCGGCCGGTTCGTCACTCATCCCGCGCCCGCGATCACCGAGGTGCGCGAATGCTCGGCCGGCGCGGACGGCCGGATCTGGCTCTCCGGCTTCTACGGGCTCGCCCTCGCAGGCCAGCCGGCGCGCACCGGGACCCCGGGGCGCGCCGCGGTCTCCGCGCCCGTGCTGCCGGTGTCGCTCCCGCGCGGCTCCGACTTCCGGGATGGCGACCTCAAGGTCCTCGAGGATTCCGGCGGCCGTCTCTGGATCGCGGCGGGCGAGACGATCTGCCGCGCCGAGGCCCGGTCGGTCGCGGCCGGTGCGCCCGCCGACTGGTCGTGCGCGACCGCCGCGGGCACCGGCGGGGTCACCTCCCTGGCGGAACCGTCCCCCGGATCGATCTGGGCCGGGACGCTCCTGGCCGGCGTCTACCGTCTCGCCGCATCGGGCCAGGCCTGGGAGCCGATCCCCGCCGCGCGCAGCCTGCCGACGCGGGTGGTCCGCAGAGTCCGCGCCTCCCCTTCGGGCGGCGCCTGGATCATCAGCTACGGGACGATCCTGAGGGTCGCCGAGCGGCCTGGCAGCGCCGCGGGCTGGGAGGTGGTCGAGCGGCCCTCCGCATGGCACGGCCTGATGATCAGCGACGCCGAGGACGTTCTCGAGGATCCGTCCGGCGATCTCTGGATCACGACGCTCGCCGGGCTGGTCCACGTCCCCGCCGTGGTGCGTCGCGCCCGGCCGCCGGTGCCACCGGTCGAACTGGTCGACGTCCTGGTGGACGGGGAGCCGCTGGCCTGGCGCTCCGGAGTCGACCTTCCCTGGCGGCGCAACCGGATCGAGCTGCGCTTCGCGGGATTGTCGTACCGCGACCCGGCTCTCCTGCGCTACCAGGTGCGGCTGCGCAGTCACGAGCCCTGGATCGACGCCTCCGGCCGGCCTTCGTTCCTGTTCGTCGATCTGCCGCCGGGGACCTATCACGCCGAGGTCCGGGCGTCCCTCGACGGCGAGCACTGGTCGGAGACGCCCGCCGGGCTTTCGTTCCGGGTGCGTCCTCCGTTCTGGCGCACCTGGTGGTTCACCACGGCCGCGGCGCTCGCGGTGGCGGGTCTGGCGTACGCCCTGTACCGGTTCCGGCTCGCCCAGGTGCTGCGGCTCGAGCGCACCCGCACCCGCATCGCCGCCGACCTGCACGACGATATCGGCGCCAGCCTGTCGCGCATCGCCCTGCAGAGCGACCTGCTCAAGCGGCCCGCGATCCTGCCTCCACCCGATGCCGAGCGTCTGCTGTCGGACATCGGCGCGTCGGCGCGCGCCCTGGTCGACGGGATGAGCGACATCGTCTGGTCGATCGACCCGAAGCGTGACGATCTCGCCAGTCTCGCGGCGCGCGCCCGGCACTTCGCGCTCGGCCTGTTCGAGCCGCTGGGGATCGCGCTGGCCCTGCGTCTCCCCGAGGACGCCGCGCGGCTGCGTCTCGGCCCCGAGCACCGCCGGCATCTCTACCTGTTCATCAAGGAGGCGGTGAACAACGTCGCCCGGCACGCCGCCGCGCGTCAGGTCGTCATCGAGCTCGGCGTCGAGGGCGGCCGCCTGGCGGTCGAGGTGCGGGACGACGGGCGCGGCTTTGCAATCCCGGCCGACACGCAGGCCACGCCGGCCCCCGCCCGCCGCGGCACCGGCGGCCACGGCCTGCCGAGCATGCGGGCCCGCGCCGCGCTTCTGGGAGGGACGCTGACGATCAGGCCGGCTCCCGGCGGCGGGACGGTGCTGCGTCTGGTCTGCCCGATCGCGAACGCCGCCGCCTGATCCTGTATCATCTCCGGCCGGCCGCGCCCCGACAGGTCCGGGAACCCTGACAGATGGAATTCACCCCCAATCAGACGCTCGGAAACTACCGCCTGGTCGCCAAGATCGGCGAGGGGGGGATGGGTGTCGTCTGGCGCGCGGTCGACGTCACGCTCGACCGGGAAGTCGCGATCAAGGTCCTGCCGGAGCATTTCGCCGACGATCCCGATCGGCTGAGCCGCTTCGAGCGCGAGGCGCGGCTGCTCGCTTCGCTCAATCACCCCGGCATCGCGACGATCCACGGCCTGCACCAGGCGCGGGGGGTCCACTTCCTGGCGATGGAGCTGGTGCCGGGGACCGACCTCGCGCGGCGCCTCGAGGCCGGACCGGTGCCGGTCGAGGAGGCCCTCGCCATCGCGCTGAAGATCTCCGAAGCGCTCGAGGCGGCGCACGACAGCGGCGTCGTGCATCGCGACCTGAAGCCGGCCAACATCCAGGTCACGCCCGACGGAAAAGTGAAGATCCTCGACTTCGGTCTGGCGAAGGCGGTCGACGCGGACCCCTCGGGTCATTCCGGGTCGCTGTCGCCGACCATGACGACGCCCGCGTTCACCCGCATGGGACTGATCCTCGGCACCGCCGCCTACATGAGCCCGGAGCAGGCGAAGGGGAAGCCGGTCGACCGGCGCGCCGACATCTGGGCCTTCGGCTGCATCCTGTACGAGATGCTGGCGGGGCACCGGCCGTTCATCGGCGAAGGCGTCTCCGAGCTGATGGCGGCGGTGATCATGTCGCCGGTCGAGTTCAAGGACCTGCCGGCCGCGATCCCGACGCGCATCCGCACCCTCGTCCGCCGCTGCCTGGAGAAGGATCCGCGCCGGCGCCTGCGGGACATGGGCGAGGCCCGCTACGCGCTCGAGGAGACTCTCGCCGGGACCACCGATGAAGTCGCCGCCGCGCCGGTCGCCGCCGCGGCGCGCCGGTCGTCCGCCGCCCTCGTGGCGCGGGCGCTCGCCGCGGCGGCGGTCGCGGCGGTCCTGACCGCGTCCTACTTCCTCTTCCTCGCGCCGGCACCGGCGCCGGCGCCGGTGCGGCGCTTCGCGATCCCCGCCAAGGGTTCGTTCCGTTCGACGGTCCAGGGAGGGATGGTCCAGATCTCGCCCGACGGCCGCCTGCTGGCGCACGTCGAGGAGGGCAAGCTCTACGTCCGCCCCCTGTCGCGCCTCGACTCGACCCTGATCCCGACCACGGCGGAGCCGTCGTTGCTCTTCTGGTCGCCGGACAGCGCCTTCATCGGCTACACGGCGGGCGGGAAGCTCTGGAAGGCGCCGGCGGCCGGCGGCCAGAGCAGCGCCATCACAGACATCAAGGGAATCCTGGACGGCGGCAGCAGCGCTTCGTGGTGCCCGGACGGCCGCATCGTCCTGGGGACCGGCGCAGGCGGGATCCTTCGCGTCTCGTCCCTGGGCGGCGATTTCGAGGAGGTCATCCCTGTCCTGAAGGACAAGGAGGGCGACCTGCACAGCGCCTACTGCATGCCGGACGGGAGCATCCTGTTCGTCCCGCACCTCGTCAACGCGCGCCCGAGCATCCTGACTCTCTGGGCGAACGGGCAGCGCAAAGAACTGGTCAAGCTCGCACCCGACCAGGACATCTGGTTCCCGATCTACTCGCCGGCGGGTTACATCCTCTATCACCGGCACCCGGCGAATGCGGGCATCTGGGCGGTGCCGTTCTCGCTCAAGCGGCACGAGACGACCGGCGAGCCGTTCCTGGTGGCGCAGGACGGCGACGTGCCGAGCGTCTCGAACGACGGCACGCTGGTGCACGTCACCGGCACGGTGTCGCGCCTGACGCAGATGGTCTGGGTCGACCGCGCCGGCAAGGTGCTCGGTCCCATCGGCCCGCCCCAGGAGCAGTGGCCGTTCCCCGAGATCTCCCCGGACGGCCGGCGCCTGGCGATCGCCGCCAAGGAGAACGACATCAGCGACATCTGGATCCACGACATCGAGCGCGGCACCCGCACCCGCCTCGACGCCGGCACCGCCCTGTACAGCACCGAAGCCTGGTCCCCCGACGCGAGCCACATCACTTTCCAGGACGGCCAGGCGGCGCCGACCATCAAGGTGCGCTCGACGGACGGGCGGGGCGAGACGCGGACGGTGCACGAGGGCTGGTCGGCCTCCTACTCGGCCGACGGTCGTTACCTTCTGTACGCCCAGGGCGGCCAGATCACCCCCTGGACCATCTCGTACATCGACACCAAGGGCGACGGCAAACCGGTGCCGCTGGTGCACGAGAACGACAAGACCGACGCCATCTGGCCGCGTCTCTCGCCGGACGGCAGGTATTTCGCCTACGTCTCGAACGAGAGCACCGTCGACGAGGTCTACATCAAGCGCTTTCCGAGCGGCGAGGGAAAGTGGCAGGTGTCGGTCGGCGGTGGCACCTGGCCGCGCTGGAGCCGCAAGGGTGATCGCATCTTCTTCGTCCAGCGGGAGACGTTGATGGAAGTGGACGTGACTCTCGGCCCCGAGCCGCATCTTGGCAAGCCGCGCACCTTGTTCACCCGCAAGCCGCTCGGGTGGCCGCTCATCTTCAGCTGGTCTCCCGGGTTCGACGTCTCGGCGCAGGGGGACAAGTTCGTCATCGTGCAGGCGCTCAACGACAAGCAGGCCGAAGGCGGGGTCGTCGTGCTCGAGAACTGGACCGGCGAGTTCGTCCACCCGCAGCACTGATCCCACCGCGCCGAGCCCGCAACGCTGGGCGCGCAGAACGAGCCCGCAGCGCCTCGCCGGCCGCGCCGGCCGCCGCGCCGGGGCGGGCGTGCTATTCGCTCGAGCGGACCTTGCGGTCGTGCACCGCCTGGATCGGGCGGGCGTTGTGCGGGTAGCGCTTGGCGAGCGCCTGCTCCTGCGCGGAGGAGATGCTCGCCTGGCTCTTCAGCACGAACCAGGTCACCCCCTCGGTGCAGGGCGGCGTCGTGAGCGATCCCAGGAAGGTGTAGTAGTTGGGAACCGGCGGCAGGATGGCGGAGGGATCGGCCAACGTCTTGTCCGATCGCGTCTCGTTCCCGGCGCCTTTCGGAAGGTTCGCGAGGACGGCGTCGATCAGGGGGTTGGCCTTGCCGATCGTCAGCAACACGGCGAGGACCGCCAGTTTCCCGTCCGCGCTCTTGTGGACCAGGTGCGCCACCATCGGGAAGCTCTTGCCGTCGATCTGCTCCTCGCTCGGCCGGTGGAAGTGGATCTGCAGCAGGCTGTACGGGACGCCGTCGATCTTCATGATGCTGCCGGGATCGAAGTTGATCTGGATCGAGTGCCCGGTGTCGAGGACGTCGAGCGGCGCCGGCTTGTAATAGAAGCGGAACGAGTCGAGGTCGGTGGCCGCGAGCTTCGAGGTCACGATATTGATCGGTGATTGCAGCGTGCCGGTCTTGCAGGCCGCGTACGCCGGATCGAGATCGCCCCAGTGCTCGGGCCCCTCCGCCCCTTCGTACCCCCAATGGGGCCCGCTCTTCTCCGGCGCGCTCGGCGCCTTGGCGGCCGGCGGCGGGCTCGCGGCCCGCTTCGGCTTCGGGGGAGGCGCCGGGTTCTCGGCCGTGGCGGGCGCAGGGTTCGCGGGAGGCGCCGCGATCGCGGGCCAGGCGCCTGAAAGGACCACCGCCAGGACGGCCGCCATCGTCGCCGCCGCTGTCGTCGCCGCCATCGCCGCCGTCGCCAGGATCCACCTGCCTCGATTCACCGCCGCGCGCTTCGTCATCGCTCTCCTCGGATCGCTTCGCGATCGGGGCGCCGGGCGCCCGATGGGGACCCCGGTCCAGGGGCTAATCTACAACAGATTGGCGGGCCCCGCCGTTCCTCAGCCGCGCCGGCGATCCGCCGGCTCGACGGTCCCGTCGAGCAGCAGAGCGTTGATCTCGCCGCCGAGAATGAGCGCGGCGCTCTGCAGATAGATGAAGGTCAGCAGGATGAGCCCGCCCCCGAGCACGCCGAAGATGGGATTGAATCGGACCAGGCTGCGGATGTAGGCGCCGAATCCCGCGGCGACCGTGACCCAGACCAGGCCGGCCGACACCGCTCCGGGCAGTCCCTGCGCCCAGCGCGCGTCGTGGCTCGGCCCGAACCGGTAGAAGGCCGCCATCCAGACCACCAGCAGCAGGAAGGCCACCGGGTACCGGAGCCAGTCCCAGGCGAAGGAGAAGGCCGGCCCCAGATCGAACCGCTCCGCCACCTGGCGTCCGTGGCCGAAGAACGGTCCCACGACGAACAGCGCCAGGACCAGCACCACCATGACGGCGCTGCCGAGGGCCAGCAGAAACGCCGTGAGCCGGACGTCGAGCCAGCTGCGCCGCTCGCGCAGGCCGTAGGCGCGATCGAGGGCGCGGATCGCCGTCGCGAACCCGCGCGACATCGCCAGGAGCCCCAGCACCAGGGCCGAGGTCACCACGCCGCCGCTGTGCTGATCGAGCAGTCCGCGCGACTGGGAGACGTCCAGCCCGCGATCGGTGAACAGGCTCCCGAGGAATTCGACCAGCGCCGAGCGGGCCTGCGCCGCGACCGCCGGACCCGCGATGTCCCCCAGCCATCCCATCAGCCCGGCGACCACGATCAGCCCGGGGAAGACGCTGAAGGTCGTGAAGTAGGCCATCTCGGCGGCGAGGCCGTTGACGCGGTCGTCCACCGCCCTGCGCCAGAGCGCCCTGACGAAGAGAACCCACGACGCCGGATCCCGGAGGCTGACCTTCATGCTGGACGGCGCGCGCCCGCCGCGGCGGACGGCGCCCTCAACCCTTCGGCTCGGGCCGGACGGGCGGCATGGGCGCCGGGAAGATGGTCAGGTTGCCGTCCGCCTTGGCCGCCGAGACGCGGCTCATCCCCTGCTTCTCCACCTCGTCGATCCGGATCACCGCGTGCAGCGGGATGAACGTCTTCCGGACCCCCTTGAACTCGATCTTGATCGACTCCTCCGACGGGTCGACGACCACCTGCGATCGCTCGCCGAACAGGAGCTCCTCGACCTCGACGAATCCGAACAGCAGCCCCTGCTCCACGCGGCTGGCGTAGATCTCGAACAGCCGGTCGTGATTCCGGAAGATGACCTTGTAGATCCGGGTTTCGTGCCCCATTGGGCCCGGGAGATACCACGACCCGGCCCCCGACGCAACCGGTCCGCCGGATCGCGGCGTCGATCCGCGGTTATAGTCCCGTTGATGAGCCGGCTCACCGTCCTCGCCGTCGTGGCGCTCGTCCTTCTCGTTCCGGTCCCGGCCCTGGCCGCCGCGACCGGCGCTCACGGCGACCCGGTGGCGCCGGTCCTGGCGGCGCTGGCGATCATCCTGGTGGCCGCCAGGCTGGGAGGGGACCTGGCGGCGCGTCTCGGCCAGCCGGCGGTTCTCGGGGAGCTGCTCGCCGGTGTTCTCCTGGGCAACCTTCCTCTTCTTGGTGTCTCCGGCCTCGGGTTCTTCACCAGCGACCCGACGCTCGACATGCTCGCGCGGATCGGCGTGATCCTGGTTCTCTTCGAGGTCGGGCTGGAGTCGACGGTCGGCCAGATGCTGCAGGTCGGAGCCTCCTCGCTCCTCGTGGCGGTTCTCGGCGTGGCGGCGCCGTTCGCTCTCGGATGGCTGGTGGGCGCCTGGCTGCTGCCGGATGCCGGCGGCTACGTGCACGCCTTTCTCGGCGCGACGCTCTGCGCAACCAGCGTCGGGATCACGGCGCGCGTCCTCCAGGACCTCGGCCGGTCGCAGACGCCGGAGGCGCGCATCATCCTGGGCGCGGCGGTGGTGGACGACGTGCTCGGCCTGGTGGTCCTGACGGTCGTCAGCGGTCTGGTGGTCGCGGCCGACGGCGGCGGTTCGCTGTCGGCCGGGGCCGTGGGCCTGATCGTCGGCCGCGCCGCCCTGTTCCTCGTCGGGTCGCTCCTGCTCGGGGTCTGGCTCTCGCCGGGACTGTTCCGGCTCGCGTCGCGGCTGCGCACGCCCGGCGTGCTGCTCGCCGCCGGGCTGTCATTCTGCTTCCTGCTCGCCTGGCTCGCGAACCTCACGGGGCTCGCGCCGATCGTCGGGGCCTTCGCGGCCGGCCTGATCCTCGAGGAGCGCCACGATCGTCCGTTCGCGGAGCGCGGCGAGCGCCGGCTCGCGGAGGCGATCCACCCGATTGTGGCGTTCCTCGCCCCGGTCTTCTTCGTGCTGATGGGAATGCGCACCGACCTGCGCTCGTTCGTGCAGCCCGGCGCGCCGGCGCTCATCCTCGGCCTGACGATCGCCGCGATCGCCGGCAAGCAGGTCTGCGGCCTCGGCGTGGTCGGCCGGGGCGTCGATCGGCTCTCGATCGGGTTCGGGATGGTGCCGCGCGGCGAGGTCGGCCTGATCTTCGCCAGCATCGGCCTCACGCTGCACATCGGCGGGCAGGCGATCGTCGGCCCGGTGACTTACTCGGCCGTCGTCGCCATGGTGATCCTGACGACGCTGGTCACGCCGCCGGCCCTCAAATGGAGCCTGTCCCGATCCGGCGGCTCAGGCGGAGCGCGCGACCGGCGCGCTCACCAGGACCGGGAGTAGACCGAAGTCGAGATCCCCCGTCACGTCCGGCCGCCCAGAAGCCACTCCGCCTGCCGGGTCGTCGGGCCGGCCGCCGACCCGGCATTCACCGTCGTCTTCGGCTCGATCAGCAGGACATGCACTTCCTCCTCGGCGATCGGGCAGTGGGGAATGCCGCGCGGGGCGATGACCCCCTCGCCCGGGTTCAGCTCGATCACGCGGTCGGGGAACTGGAACTTCAACCGGCCCTTCAGGACGATGAACAGCTCGTCCTCCTTCTCATGGGAATGCCAGACGAACGTGCCGAGGAACTTGACGAGCTTGACCTGAAAGTCGTTCACCTCCCCGACGATCTTCGGGGCCTGGTGCTCGGTGAACAGGGCCAGCATCTCGGAAAAGACGATTTTCTCGATCGCCTTGGTCATCCGCGTCTCCTTCGTTCGTTCAATGGGTGGCCGCGCGGTCGATCGCGAGCTCGACGAGATGGTACTCGACCGCGGCCCCCTCGATGCTCATCCGCGCCAGGCCGATCGGCAGGTTGAACCGGCGCGGCCCCGCCGAACCCGGGTTGAGGTAGAGCAGCCCGTCGCGGCGCTCGGCCTTCGGCTTGTGCGAGTGCCCCGAGATCACCACCTGGATCCCCGCCGCCTTCGGATCCAGATCGAGCGTCGCGAGGTCGTGCAGGACGTAGATCGACACCGCGCCGACCTGCACGACGTCGGTCTCGGGGAGCGCACGCGCCCAGGCGTCGCGATCGTTGTTCCCCCGGACCGCCCGCACCGGCGCGATCCGCCCGAGCTCCGTCATCACCTCGGGACCGCCGATGTCCCCCGCGTGGAGGATCAGCTCGACTCCCTGCAGCGCGGCGACCGCCTCGGGACGGACGAGGCCGTGGGTGTCGGAGATCACGCCGATCAGGCGCGGCGGGCCGGGCATCACCCGCACTGTCCGAGGACCAGGACGTGGCCGTCCGGGTCGGTGACTTCGAATTCCCGGCATCCGTACGGCCGCAGAACGATCGCGCCGACGTCGGGGACCGTCGACCGCACCGTCTCGCGCAGCCGGCGCGCGTCGTCGACGCGCAGGTAGAGATCCCAGCCGCCGCCCGCGCGCGCCGCGCCCCGCGGCTCGCCGACGCCACGCTGGACCTTCTGGATCATGATCTCCACCCGATCGCGGCGCAGGATCGCGAACACCGGATCGTCGGGCGGGCCGACCGCGTCCGCCTCGAATCCGAGCACGGACTCGTACCACTTCGCCGAGCGCGCCACGCTGGCGACGCGGAAGACCGGCACCGTGGCGTCGATCGTCCCCTGGCGCGGAGTGTCGTCGGGCATCGTGTCGGCGGGGTGGACCGGCCCGGTCAGCGGCCGGGCATCAGCCGGCGGAGCGGCGCGCTCATGTCAGTACTTGACCATGTATTTCTTGGCCTCGAGGCAGACGCTGAACGCCTTCTTGAAGCCCTCGAGCTGCTCCGCCGTGGCCTGCTGCGCCTGCTGGCCCTGCTGCTCCGCCTGGGCGGTGGCCTGCTCCTTGCCCTTCCTCGCCTTGCGGCGACCGGCGACCACCCCGACCGCCGCGCCGTACGCCGCGCCCCGGCCGGCGTCGTCGCTGGCGATCTCGCCGATGAGCGCTCCCGCGGCCGCGCCGCCGACCGCCCCCTTGGCCCCCGCGCCGGCGCCCGAGTTCGCGATCTGCTCCTTCTGCTGCTCGGTCTTCTGCTGCTGGGCCTGCGCCTGCTTCTGCAGCGCGAACGGATCGGTGCCGGTGTTCTGGACCGCCCAGTTGTAGCACTCCCCTTCCTCTTTCGACTGCGTCGAGGCGTCCTGCCCGTTGTTCGGGAAGACATAGACGCTCATCGTCGAGGCGATCGACTTCTGCGCCGGCGGCGTGCCGGACGCGGGGGGCGGCGTCTGCGCGGCGAGAAGCGACGCGGCGAGGAGCGTGACGGCGGCTGCGATGCCAATGGGCCTCTTCATGGTGAACTCTCCATTGCTCTGTCGGGTGACCGGATTCCCGATCCTATGTCACAGCCCGCTTCCGGGTGTCAAGGCTTTCCGGCCGAATGGCCGCGGGCACGCCCCACCTGGGATAAGATGCCGCTGCTCTCCCGTCCATGCTTCGAGATTTCCGCGGAGGTCCTGCCATGACCATGCTTTCCACGACCCGACGCACGTCGACGAACGCCGCCCTGCTCTTCGGGGCGCTGGCCTGGGTCCTGGTCGCGACGCCTTCGGCGTTCGCCCAGACGGTCAAGACCGACTTCGACAAGAAGACCGATTTCGCCAAGTACAAGTCGTTCGCCTTCCGCAAGGGGACCGATGCGCCCACGCCGTTCGCGCAGCAGCGCATCGAGGGCGCCGTCGCCACCCAGCTCAAGACGCGCGGCATGACCCCCGCCGAGAGCGCCGACCTGCTGGCCTACACCCACACGCAGATCTCGAGCGAGAAGCGCATGGACGTCTCCAGCTTCGGCTACGGCGGCTACGCCGGCTGGGGCGGATGGGGCGGCGCCTACGGCACCTCGTCGGTCACGGTGAGCAACATCCCGGTCGGCACCGTCGTCGTCGACCTGGTGGACGGCGCCTCGAACGCGCTGGTCTGGCGCGGCATCGCCAGCGACACGCTGTTGACCAATCCGACTCCGGAAAAATCCGAGAAGCGGATCAACAAGGCGATGGAGAAGCTGTTCCGCGGCTTCCCGGTTCCCCCCGTAGAGTCCAAGAAGTAGCGCCGGCCGTGCCCGGCGCCGTGCCTGGTCCGCCATCGCCGCGTCGTCTCGCGACCGCCGCCGTCGTCGTGTGGGCCGCCCTCGCCGCCGGGCCGGCTCCGCTCCCGGCATGCGCCGCCGTTCGCGCGGCCGCCGGGGAGCGCGCACCCGGCGACGCCGCCACGGCGAACGTCGCGGCGGACTTCGACGCCATGGCCCGCCGGCTCACGGAGTCGATGTCGAAGGATCTCGGGCTGTCCGCCATCCAGATTCCCGAGGTGGAGAGGACGAACCTGGCGGCGGCCCGGAGCATGCGGGACGCGGCGCTGCAGTGGCAGGCGGGGGACAAGGCGTCCACCCAGACCCTCGTGCAGCAGGCGGTGAAAGCCTTCACGACCCGCGAGAACGACCTGCGCGCCATCCTGACGCCGGATCAGCAGGAGCTGTTCCAGCAGCAACGGACGGTGCGCGGCGCGGAGATGCAGACCAGGCTGATGGGTCTGACGCTCAAGCTCGACGAAGCCCAGACGGCGAAGGTGTCACGCCTCAATCTGGACAGCGCCCGCAAGATGCAGGGTGCTCTGGCCCCGGCGCGCAATCCTTCCGCCACGCCGGCGCAGAAGTTCCAGGCGATGCGCGCCGCCGAATCGGTTCAGAAAGAGAAGGACGACGGTCTCCATGAGGTCCTCGACAAGGATCAATGGAAGGCGTATGCGAAGCAGAAGGAGCAGATGAAAGAGATGCTGCGGGAGTCCTGGCAGCAGCGCGGCGGGTCCTGAGCCGGGGTCACCCCCTATCGGTCCCGGTGGCTCTTGCGGTAGCATGCCAGCCTCTCGGTAGAATCGATTCGGAATCAGGCGGTCGGCCGTCGAAAAAGGGAGGCTTTCCATGTTCGTTCGATCCAAGCACACGCTGGCTCTCACGCTCCTCCTTGCCGTCCCGGCCCTCGCGCTGGCGGCGGCGCCCGACAAGGCCGAGAAGGTCGCTGCCGGAATGCTCAAGTTCGACCAGGCGCTCGGCGCGGCCAGCGCGCAGATCGACCTCACCCTCAACGCCATGAACGCCATGACGAAGACCGACGGCAGCCTGGTCGACAATTACAAGACGTTCACGAAGGAAGTCGAAAACCTCGACAAGATGGCGCAGAAGGCCAAGGGCAACTCCGAGAAGGCCAACGCCGCGCGCGACGAGTACCTCAAGCAGTGGCAGGCGTCCCAGGCGAACATTCAGAACGCGCAGCTCAAGGCGGCCTCCGAGGCGCGTCGCGCCGAGCTGGGCCCGAAGATCGAGGCGATCAAGAGCTCGCTGGCCTCCGCCTCCGCGACCTTCAAGCCGTTCATGCAGGACCTGAAGGACCTGACCGTCTTCCTGGGGAACTCGCTCAACGCGGCCACGGTCGCCTCGGCGTCGGACATGATGACCAAGTGCAACACCGACGGTGCCTCCGTCAAGGCCGACATCGCGAAGGGCTCTGCAGCGCTCAAGGATCTCGCCGGCAGCATCCAGCCCGGCGGGCCCGCGAAGAAGTAGCCCTCTAGACCGCCCGGCGCAGGTAGAGCGCGACGATCCCGATCGCGATCCCGATCGACGCCACGTCGCGCACCAGCCGCGCGGCGTGCGCCGGGCCCGGTCCGACCAGCCTCTCCAGCACCACCGCCACCGTGGCGCAGGCCGCCCAGACCATGAACGCCAGGAACGCGTGCGGGCGCAGCGACCAGAGCGCCTCGGCCGCGACCACGCCCGCCAGCGTCATGATCGCGGCGGCGATGAGAAAGCTCCGGTATCGGTGCGAGCCCGCATGGGCGGCCGCGTGAGAGAGCGTCCAGAGCGAGCACCCGAGCAGGGCCGGGGCGATCAGCGTCACCCCGATCGGGCGGCTCATCGCTTTTTTCCCGCGGGCGGCCGCGCGCGTAACGCGATCAGGGCCGCGAGCGCCGCGTCCTTCTGATCCTTCCCCCAGGGCGGGCCCGCCGTCCTGCCGAGCGCCGCGATTTGTCTGTCCAGCGCCCCGGCCGGGCTGCCGAGCGCGCGCGCCGCGTGGGCGCCGAGCTCCTTCTCCGGGACCGGCACCAGCCGCAGGCCGCACTCCGTCGCGGCCGAGGCGAGCGCCTCGCGGAACAGCACCCCTTCGGCCTTGTGCATCCGGAAGTGGACGGCCAGGATCTGATCGACGCTCCAAGCCGGCATCGGCGACCCCATCAGAACGGCGCAGCCGGTGATGGCGTGGCCGTCCGCCGCGGCGCGCTCCACCGCCGCGCGCATCTCCCGCAGCCCCCGGCGTCCGGCCGCCGCGATGCCGCGCTCGACCATCCGGCGCGCGTCGGCCGCCGGCAGAGTCTCCGCGGCGTGATACGGCTGCTTCGCCCAGTCCGCCTCGCCCTCGCCGACGAGCTCGATCCGCCGCCGGTCGACGAGCTCCCATCGCCCGCCCGATTCGCCGCAGACGACGAGGGCCGCCCACCCCGAGTGCGCCTTCAGCCCGAACGCGACCTTCATCCCGCCCCGACGCTCACCACGATCTCAGGCCGGTGAGCGCTTGAACACCATCCTCAGGACGGCGAGCAGGATGACCGCGCCGACCGTGGCGGTCACCAGCGCCCCCAGCGTGCCGAACGACTGCAGCCCGATGAGCGAGAAGACGAACCCGCCGACCAGCGCCCCGACGATGCCGATCACGATGTCGCCCACCAGCCCGAACCCGCGCCCGCGTGTGAGCAGGCCCGCGAGCCAGCCAGCGATGGCCCCGATCAAGAGAAACCAGATCCAGTTCATAGGACGATCCTCCCTGGCGCGACGCGCGTGGAGATTGCGGCGACTGCGTTCGAGTGCGGCTGCATCGGATGCGGCGGCATCGGAATCAGAAGATGAACGGCACCATCCGATAAGTGCCGCGAGAGTACTCGACATAGTCCGGGTAATCAATCACCACCAGCCTCTCCTCCGCCAGCATCCGCATCAGGGCTCCGCCCAGGACGACTGTGACCAGCAGGGCCGTCCGCCACGACGGGTGCGGGATCGCGCCGGCCACGGCGAACAGACAGACGGCCGTGTAGATCGGATGACGAATGACCCGATAGGGGCCGCGGGTCACCAGCCCGCCCGCCGTCGGGGTCGCGCTCGCGTGGAAGCTGCGGAGCCCGAACGCGACGCGCGCCCAGACCATCAGCGCGAACGCCGCGACCTGCGCGCCGACGACCGCCGGGTTCGGCGAGAAGAGCGAGTGCGTCACCGCCAGCGCGGCGAGGCCCGCCACCATGATTCCGAATCCGAGCTTCGAGATCAGGTCCAGCATGCCGCTTCGCCCCGGCGCCGGCATCAGGCCTCGCCGACCCGCGCGACATCGACGCGACGGTCGCTCACGCGAGCCGCTCCCTGCGCAGCAGTCCGGCGACCAGAAGCGCCCAGGCCGCGATCAGGAAAATTCCCGGGATGACGTGGCACAGAAGGACGAGCGCCTCCTGCCAGGGCGCCCCGCCTTTCGCGCCCGCCTGCGCCGCGGCGATCGGCAGCGCCTTGGTCGTTCCCCAGACCGCCCCGGCCACCTCCGACAGGCAGACCGCCCAGGTCGTGACGTGCCCCATGACGATGATCGCTCCGCCCCGGCCGCTGACGACCGACAGCCCCGTCCGCAGCAGCAGTCCCGCGAGCACCGACACCATCCCGTTGACCAGGAACTGGATGTGCGCGGTCAGCATCAGCCGCGGAAGCGGGGCGGATTCGACGGTCAGGCCGCAGAGCAGTCCGGCCAGCATCAAGGCGGCCCCGTTGATGACCAGGAGACGGGCGGAACCCGCCAGCATGGCGGCGATCGACGACCGGCCGTTCATCAATGCGGCAGCCCCATGGCGCAGCGATCGGCTTTCAGGTTGACGTAGGTGTTCTGGAAGACGTGCCGCTTCCAGCCGTCGGTCTCGCGCGTCCAGACCGAGGTCCAGCGCGAGTGGGTGACCAGGTCCTTGGGCTGCTGGTGCGCCGTGTAGATCCAGCCGCCGGTCACGACCGCGACCGACCCGTAGATCCGCACGGCGACGTCTTCGCAGGTGACGGTCAGCTCGCTGGGCCGCTTCTTCACGAACTGCAGCCACTCCTTCCGCCGCGAGACGACGCCGCGGACGTCCGTCTGGACGTAGTCGTCGGCGCTCAACCGCTCGAGGGTCGCGAGGTCACGGCTCGCGTAGGCCCGTCCCGCCTCGCACGCCAGGCTGGCCAGCACCTCGGAATCCCCGCGCTCCACCGCGGGCGCGTCCGGCGAGACCGAAGCGGTGGCGGGCCCGGGCGGCAACGCCGCCGCGCAGACGGCGATCGCCACGCAGGCCCCGATCGTGCGCCCGTCCGCCCATCGCGCCGCGTGTCGCATCCGGACCTCCTGGTCCGGAAGGATACATCGCCGCGCGGCGTCGCGTCGCGCCGCGCGGCGTCGCGCGGCGCCTCACCCCGTCCGGTCGAGGCGCTTGTAGAAGATGACCGTGGGGCTCAGCCCGCCGGCGGAGTTCACCGCGTAGTCGGGGATCGCGCCGACCCGGACGTAGCCCATCGATTCGTAGAGCGGCTCCGCCAGGTCGCCGAGCCGGGTGTCGAGGATCAGAAGCCAGCGGCCGAGCCCCGCCGCCCGCCGCTCCACCGCCGCCATCAGCGCCCGGCCGATCCCCCGGCGTCTCTCCGACCTGTGCACGAAGAGCTTCTGCACTTCCGCCCGGTGCCGCCCGTTCGTCTGCCAGGCGCAGCGGAGCTGGACGGAGCCGACCAGGCGGCCGTCCATGTAGGCGCCCATCAGGATGAGGCGTTCGCCGAGCGCCGCGCGGATCTCCTCCCAGTAGGCCAGCGCCTGCTCCCTCGCCAGCGGCGCCACGAACCCCACGGCGGCCCCCGAGTCGACCGCGTCGATCAGCAGCGCCGTCAGGGCCTCGATGTCGATCTGATCGGGCGGGATGTCGCGAATCTCGAGCATCGGTTTCGGTGATTCGATCTCAGCAGCCCGCGGCCTGTTCCTCGACGGTCCGAGGCCGGATGGTCTTCATCGCCGATGCGCCGGGATGTCCCTGATACCGGCCGCGAACCGCGCATGACTCACGGGATCGACCGGCCGGTGCTTCACCGTGGTGCCGGCGGGATTCTTCCCCAGGTGATTGTCACCCTTCCAGTTGCGCGACGGGCGGATCGGCCTCGGCGCGAATCCACCGCCGCAGTTGGGGCAGACGTTGTGGAGCACCTCGTCGACGCACGTCGCGCAGAACGTGCACTCGTAGCTGCAGACGCGCGCCTCGACCGCGTCGGGCGGCAGCGCCTTGTTGCAGTTCTCGCAGGTCGGTCTGAGCTCGAGCATTCCGTCCCTCCGCCCCCGGGCGCCGCCGGTCCCCGGATCTACGTCTTGCTGAGATACTTCGTGCCGGTGTCGACCATCACGGTGACGACGGTCGCGCCCGGTCCGAGCCGTTCGGCCACCCGCAGGGCGGCGATCACGTTGCCGCCGGTCGACGTGCCCGCGAACAGGCCTTCCTCCCGGGCCAATCGCAGGGTCATGGCCACGGCCTCCTCGGTCGACACCGTCTCGATCTGGTCGGCGACGCCGTCCTGCCAGAGCGGCACCACGAAACCGGCGCCGATCCCGTCGATCTTGTGCGCCCCCGGCCGGCCGCCCGAGAGGACCGGCGACTCGGCCGGCTCCACCGCGACCACCCGGACGCGCGGATTGCGGCGGCGCAGCGCCTCGCCGGTGCCGCGCAGCGAGCCCGCCGTCCCGACGCTCTGCACGAAGCCGTCGATCCGCCCGCCCGTCTGCGCCCAGATCTCGTCCGCCATCGTGCGATAGGCCGCGAGCTGGTCCCGGTTCTTCAGCTGATCGCTCCAGAAGCTGCCGGGAGCCTCCGCGATGCGGCGCGCCGCCTCCACCATCTCGCGGGTCAGCTTCTCCGTCATCCGCCCTTCGTCGCTGCGCACGATGTCGAGCGTGGCCCCGAGCGCCTTCATGTGGGCCAGCTTCTCGCGCGCGAAGGCGTCCGACGTCACGATCCGCAACGGGTATCCCTTCACGGCGCAGACCAGCGCCAGCGACACCCCGGTGCTGCCGCCGGTGTACTCGACGACCGTTCCGCCGGCCGACAGCCGCCCGTCCGCCTCGGCCGCCTCGATCATCGCCAGCGCCATCCGATCCTTCATGCTGCCGGTGGGGTTCTCGCCCTCCAGCTTCACCAGGAGGCGGGCGCCGTTCCCCGGCACGACCCGGCGCAGCGCCAGCAGCGACGTGTCGCCGATGCAACGCAGGATGTCGGGCCGCGCGCCGCTCATCAGATGTCGTCGTCGAGACGCAGGGTCTGGAGCAGCTTCTGCCCCATCGGCGACACGCGATCGACTTCGTCCGCCGGAACGTCGAAGCGGATGACGTACAACGTCCCCGTCCGCTCGTTCGCCGCGGCCGTGAGCGCCGTGCTCACCGGACCGCCGCCCGCCGCACCCGCGGCGAAGGTCGCCGTGGAGGAGAAAATCGTCAGCGCCCCGGCCGCCCCCTGATCGACCGGCTGGGAGTCGGCCGCGCCGGTTCGCGCCGCCTCGATGGCCTCCCTGGCGCGCGTCACGACGTCGGCCTTCTTGATGCCGCGCCGCACCTCGAGCCGGTATCGCGCCTTGACGTTCTCGAGCCCCGGTCCCGCCGGCTGGACTTCGTACGACAGGATGAGACCGGCCGACGTGTCCCGGAACAGCCATCCCTCCGGAATCGCCAGATGGGCCTTGAGCACCGGGATCTCCTGCCAGTGACAGCCGGCCGGCGGCGGGATCTTGTCCTTCTCTTTCGCCGCGATCGGCGGCGTGACGAGAGCCGAGGCCAGGGCGGCGGCCAGGGCGAGTGCGAGCATGACGGCGGGCGCGGCGCGATTCATTCGACTCCTTCAGCGAGAGAGCCCCCTACAATATCGCGTCTGCCGCGCCGGTCAACGTCTCCTCGTCCATGTCAGATCCTCCTGCCGGTTTCCCGAAGCCAGGCGGTCACCGCGGGCGCGTCGGCGGTCGACGGAAAGACCGGATAGACCACGTGCGCGATTTTCGACCCTTCCAGGATCAGGCTCAGTCGCTTGAGGAGCGTCCACTCGCCGTAGCGGAAGGTCGGGAGCCGCAGGGCGCGGGTGAGCTCCAGCCGGGCGTCGCTCAGGATCGCGTAGGGCAGGTGGAGGCGCTCCGCCATCTCCCGCTGGTAGTCGCTCGTCTGGGTGCTCAGGCCGTAGACGGTCGCTCCGAGGCGCTGCAGATCCGCGTGGTGCTCGCGAAAGGCGCAGTTCTGCGGCGTGCAGCCACGCGCGCCTGGAATCGCGTCCCACCCCGGCGGCGAGTCCTGGGTCGGGACGCCGGTCCTGGGATAGGCGTAGACGACCGTCCACCTCGTCGTCGCGGCCCCCAGACGGACGGTGCCGCCGTGGGTGCTCGGCAGCTCGATCGGCGACACCTCGAGACCCGGCAGATGGTCGCAGGCCCCGTCGTCCTTCGGGACGGGAAGGTCGGCCGGAAGCGAGTAGAGGTCGTCCGATCGCATGGATTCAACCGCGCCTCGCGACGTTCAGGTTGCGCGCTTCCTTGAACAGCTTGATGAACGAGAGCGAGCTGTAGAACGCGAAGACGAGACCATACAGGACGATCCCGGCCCCGACCCAGAACGCGAGCTCCTCGGCCGGATCCGGGTAGAGCAGCAGGACGACGCCGCCGAAGAGCACGACGAAGAACGCCGACACGAAGACGGTCGCGAGCGCGTCGCGCAACCGGCTTCTGGCGGCCAGGGCCAGCATCATCGATTTCAGCTGGCGCTCGCCCATGGTCCGCGCGATCCAGATCTTGCCGGCGTTGGAGGCGGACACGAGCAGCGAGGGGATCAGGATCATGACGGCCGCTTCGACGCTGAAGTAAGGCGCCGCGCAGATCGCGAGCGTGAGGAAGGCGAAGCGCCAGCCCAGTTTTCGCACGATGGGATTGGCTTCCAGCGCCAGTGTCGGGGTGACGAGGAAGGTGGTGCCGATATCACCGATACGCGACACCAGAATCAGGGCGCAGAGCACGTGCTTCAGGTGCGCGTGGCTGAATTCGAGCATCGGAACCCCTTCGCGTCCGGCCGCTCCGCCCCGCTCACGATTGCTTCCCCTCGATCATGGACCGCGCCCGATCCCGAACGTCGGCCGGCAGGGCGCGCGCCTTGCGCGCGACCGTATCGAGGTGGACGGCGACGAGAATCGTCGTCGCGGCCACCACTCCCGACTCGTCGTTTTTCATCTCGTGAGCGAAGCGAATGACCTTCTCCTTGACCTCGAGGATCGTGGAGAAGACCGTGACGACGTCGCCGGCGTGCAGCTCGCGCTTGTATTCGATGTGCTGCTCGACACCGGCCATGCCCACCTGTTCGGCGCGCAGGCGCGAGGGCGTGAGGCCGATGGCGGAGAAGAGCTGCCAGGTCGCCTCATCGAATTTGGAGACGTACCACATGACATTCATGTGGCCCATGTGGTCGCACTGCGACGGATAGACCGTTCCCCGGTAGGTGACGAGAGGCGGGGTCGAGCTGCTCCTCGGGGCCGTCGTCATGGCACCGGACCGGAACCGACGTCCACCGTCAGCGGCATGTGATCGCTCTTCGAGGCCCAGGCCCCATGGCCACCCACCGTCACGTCACGGACCCGGTCCAGCCAGGTCGTGGGCAGGAAGCAATAGTCGATATGGTACGGCCTCTGCTGGTGCCGGTACAGGAAGAAAGTGGGCCGCGTCTCGCTCCCCTGCGCTTCCGCGTAGCGGCTGTGATACGCGCTCACCAGGCCCATCCCCCCCAGGTACCGGACGAGGGCGCTGTGCGAGCGCTCGGCCGGGTGCTCGTCGTCCCAGATGGCGTTCGAATTGAAATCCCCGAGAAGCACCGTGGGCTGGTCTTCCATGAGGCGCCGGCAGGCCCGCAGCGCGCGATGCGTCCCCCGGACGTACGGGACGGTCGGATGCGGCTGCGCCCAGATGGCCAAGAGCAGGAACGACTCGGGTCCCGAGACCCGCACGGGGAGCGCATACCGGGGAAGCCCCCGCGGCGCCGGGACGCGATGCACCCGCCATGGCCCCGCGGCGAACACGGCCAGCCCTTTCGCCGGCCTGGCCCCGACCCAGACCGTGGCGCCCGGCCGCTCCTCGATCCGGGGACACTCCGGCACGACGGCGATGTCCGCCTCGAGCGTCGCCAGGTCGGAGAGCTTGCGCGCCAGCGGTCCCGAGCAGCAATTCCAGGTGACGAGTCGCACCCGATCTACTCGAGACGGCGCGACAAGTCGGCGACACGCTCGCCCCAGGCTGCATAGTCGTCGGAGTCTTTCCATAGATCGTTGAGCTCCGAGCTGTTCGCAACCGCTGCGATCGCTTCCCGGCCACGAGACAGAAGGCCGGCGGCCGCCGAGCCGAGTCGAGGTCCAACCCACTCTCTGACCGCGTCGGGCAGGTCCGCGCCGGGACGTCCCTTCAGCGCGGCCACCACTTCTGCGGCGGCCAGGCCGATACAGCAGTCGGGAGCTTCGAGGTAGTCGCCCGAGCTCACAAGGAGCTGGGCGAACGCCTCGGATATCAGCTCCATGTCATCGGACTCGATGAGCGTCGCGACCCAGTCGAGCGCGTCGTCGTTTTCGAAGCACCCCACACCCCAAGCGCCCATGGTTTCTTCTCCATGAAGGTTCTATGCGTCATCTGCCCTCCTGCCCTCTTTGAAGGCGTCGAAATAGTGGTTCTGCCCCTCGTCCTCGTACTCGCTGGTGACCGTCAGGCCTGCTGCGGAAAGCAGTGTGCGGTATTCCACGCCGCCAAGCGACCGCGACTCCAGTCCGGTCATCGCGTCATTCCACACCAGGGGATCCGTGCCGGCGCACGACGTGAACAGAAGACGGCCGCCCGGCACGAGGATGTCGGCGATCCTCTTGATGAGGCGCCGTTGCGCCCCGGGAAGAAGCAGAAAGATGAGCCCCCACGCGACGACGCCATCGAACGTCCGATCGAAGAACGCCGAGTCCTCCACGGACTCGCATGCGACGGGTCTCCCTGGGAGGTTGTGTCGAAACGCCGCGACGAGGGTCTTCGCCGCATCGACGGCATACACGTTCAGACCTTCTCCAACCAGGACCTTCGTGATGGGAAGGCCAGACCCGCAACCCAGGTCGATGACGGTGGCGCCGCCGGGCAGAGCTCGAGCCCAGTCGCGCACGAACCTCGCGCCGACGGCCGAGGAAGGCGCGCGGCCACGACCAGCGAGAAACTCGGCCGCCACTCCTTCGTATCCATTGGACGGATCGGTCATGAATTCCCTGGGTCGCAAACCAGACCGCGGCCTAACTTGCGCCCGACGCAAAGAGACGCGAACGGACATGACGCGCCACACGGAAAAGCGGCCCGGTTCGCGCGGTGCTCATGAAGCCCTGGCCGGCACCCATGGCCCAGCCCACCCGCCAGCCTTCCCAGAACCCCGCGAGAGACATCGCCAGGACGATGATGAAGGCCAGAACCAGCGTGAGCAATGAGATCGCGATGACCGCAGGGTTCGAGGTTGTCGTCCCGGGTCCGGGCTCAAGCGTCTTCCAAAACAGCCACATGGTCAATAGAAGCGCCGCGACGACCGGAGCCGCGAGGGCCTGGTACGCGATGACCCCGGGAAATGTGACGGCCATGGCGCAGGCCAGGCGTCGCCCGGTCCGACGCATGCCCGGGAAGATCATCAGTATCGCCGCGACCACCCACACCGCGACACCGAAGCCGACCCACAAGATCAGAGCCACGAGGTACAGGAACGTAGGCGGCATGCGGCACCCGTCATTCGCCCCACAGGTGGTACACGGCCATTTCCCGGCCGTCCTGACCGAGATGGATGAACCCGTACGCGGTGACGAGATCGGGGTCGTGCCCGACGGGGTCCGATCGCATCCATCCGCTGTCGCACTTCAGGACAACGGAGTCCGACGAGATGTGTCGAGGAGCTCTTTCGGGCTGCTGGTAGTAATCGGGCCCGCGATCCATAGGCTCGAGCAGCGGGAAAATGGGTTGACCCTTCCAGGTCACCCATGTTCCGACCTCCTTTGCGCTGTACTCGTCTCTCTGCACGCATTTCCAACCCTTGCTTTCGGCGAACGCTCGAACCGCCGACTCCTGGAAGGTTCCGGGGCTGTCCGCCCGCCACTGGATCCAGCGCCAACCACCCCACGGACCTTGATCGCTTTGCTGCGCGACGATGAATTCACTCCGATAACCGTTCCAGAATCGAGCAGCCCCGCCCACCGGCCCGCATGCGGAGGCACCCACCAGGCAGACCGCGAGAATCGCGCCGGAATGGGTGCGCGGCGGCGGCATCCGGACGGTGTTCATTTCTGACTGAGCGTGTTCAGGATCGCGCCATTGCGGGCTTCACGTCGAACAGTCGTCCGGCCGATGACTGCAAACAGGACCAGAATGACGCCCGTGTACCATGCACCGACACTGAAACTGCTGGCCCAGTACATCGCGATGACCACCCCGCCACCGATAAGCGCGGCCGCCAGGACCGCGAACATCCGCATCCCGTAGAGAAACACGAACGGAAGATAGTGAGCCCCCAAGAGGATCATGAGCGCCGGATAGAACCAGTTCAAACGATATAGGCCAACCGGCAGAAGGAGGAGCATCGAGAGGGGCAGGACGAACGCCACCTGCATACCCAGGCCGTGAAGAGAGTTCTGCGCGCTGAGCGGACCCCTCCCGCCGGCAACACGGATGAGCAGCTCCGTTGCAAGAAAAATGAAGAAGCCGCTGATCACCAGCATCGTGATGGCCGCGTGGGGCGTGCTCCACGTCGCCAGGCCCGCCGACACGAGCCACAGCACCCCGGAGACGAGCTGTCCATAGAAGCCACCGACAAATCTGGTTCGCACCTCCCGCTGTGCCTCGCCGATGTCCATTTCGATCGGTCTCCGTATCCTCGATGGAGATTTAACGCTCGGCGGCAGCCGCTGGGTCCCGGCTCTTCGAGCCTTTTTGGGTCACTGACCTTCCGGAGGCTGCCAAAGCTCGACCTTGTTTCCTTCTGGATCCATGACCCAGCCGAACTTCCCGTATTCTGAGTCGTCAGTCTTTTCGAGCACCTGGCAGCCCTCTTCGCGCAGTGCTTTCAGCAGACTTTGCAGGTCGGCTACCCGGTAGTTGACCATGAAGGGCGCCTTGCTCGGTGCGTAGTGGTCGCCACCTCCGCCAATCGACCAGACTGTCGTTCCTCCGACGGGCTTGCCGGAGTCGTCGGTCCATCGGAAGGCCGCGCCTCCCCATTCCAGGACGTCGATCCCCAGGTGCTTCTTGTACCAGGCGCGCAGGACCACAGGGTCCTGTGCCGTGAAAAAAATGCCGCCGATGCCTGTCACTCGCTTCATTGTGACCTCCAAGGTCCGGTGAATGCCATTCCTAGGTCGTCATCGATCCTTTTCGTTCAACCGAGGCCTTGATGTCGTTCAGGTCCTGCAGGAGGGCTTTTTTCGCCACGCCCTTGAACAGAAGTCCCATCGGGATCGACATGACTTTTGCAACGATACTTTGAGGCTTGGAATCATGGACGCTCGTCAACGTCACGCCCGCACTGCTCTCTGAAAGGCTCATGGTCGACAAGAATACGAATCCATCGCTTTCTGCTCGGGTCTTGTAGAACCTGTTCTCAGCAGCATCCGTGATCCACTTGTCCGCGGTAGCTGGCTTGCCGAACAGCATTCGGGTCTCCCGCCACTTGAGTCCCACGAGCCCGTTCGCCGGTTTTTCGAGAACCTCGATACGCTCGATTCCGCTGATGGTGTCCGAGGCGTTCTCGATATTGGTGATTGCGGCCCAGATCGCCTCCCTGGATCCGTTGATGGTGACCTGTACTTCAACGATCATGGTGTATCTCCCGGGGGTCGAGTGATCAAGTCTGGGGCCGTCACGTGGATGTGAGGAATCTGCGTGTCACTCGCGTCTCACGGCTTGAAATCACTTCTGGAGCAGGTAAAGCCCCGCAAGCGAGAGCAACACCCCTGCCACTCGGGCCGCCGTTGGCGGCTCGCGCAGAACGGCCATGCCGATTACAGCGGTCAGCGCTGCGCCTGCGGCAAGGACCGCTGGAACTATCGACAACGGACCGCCGCGCTGGAACAGGATAAAGAACACGACGGTCCCCGCGCCTACGCACACGCCGGTCGCCACGGACCACCCTAGACCCCGCATTGAAACCGGCTCGGACCAGGTGCCCGTGAGCTTGGAATAAAGAAGATAGAAGAGAATCGTTACGACCGCGGTCGCCTCGACGACAACGCCCCCGACTCCGCTCCCGATGTGGCCTGACGCCAGTTTCGTGAAGACCTGGTGCATCCCGTACAGAACGGCTGCCAACCCTGCAAGCCACAGCCAGGAGGCCATGTTCACTCCATCTCGATTGAATTCAGGGTTATGCATTTCGTTCGTCCGCCGAACACTCGGCGTCAACGGACTGGGCTACGTCGTTCCCCTATCCGGCGAGCTCCCCAGATTGAACCACCGCATGCCGCGAAATATATCTGCAGTAGGCTCCTACGAGGACTCCGACAAACACACCTGTTACCGCGCCGATCGACCCCGCGATGAGTGCGACGCTGGAAGCTTCTGGCTCGAATCGATTAATGAGCTCGAACCACAGCGCTGTGCCAACACCTCCAAGCACAGCGCCCCACCCGCATCCGAGCTTGAACCAGGCACCAAGCGGCAGTTCTGTGTTTCGCCTGCGCAACGCCGTGGCAGCGATGCTGCCCCCGACAAGTCCGGTCGGAACACTTATCGGTAGTGTGCCCAAGAGTCCAATCGCGAAAAGATCGGTAAGGGCCTCCGAGCTGGTGAATGACCGCCGAATCATGTAGGACGACTGGCCCCAGAGTACAGCCGCACAGCACACGGCGACACCGACCACGATCGAAATCGCCGTCGTGACCACTATGATGCGAGCTGACTGCTTCCGTCCATAGCCCACGTTATCACTCGACTAGCATCGATGATCCGCTGCTGCTCGCCCTGCTAAGCTCTTCGGTGCTGGTGGCCACATCATGGAGCCTCGGGCTTCCTTTGTGCGTCGACCAATATGTAACGAGGATGATCGCATCGATCCAGGTCTTTCGGTCTGGAGGAACCGGGCGGTGATGAGCATAGCGTCAGGGTCGACCCGGCGATCCGGTAGATCCCCTGCACGGCGGACCCTGACTCCCAAAAATCGATTCTGGATGGCTTGGCCGTGGAGTCAATGTCAACGATCTCGAACCCGGAATCGCCGCCGAACCAGAATCGATTCCCCTCGAAGTGCATCTCGGACCCAATGCGCTCGGGCGTCGAGATGCTTCCCAGTCGGGCTCGTGTCACGACCCAAACGCCTTGAAGCGCCTTGTAGGGCTCGGGAAGCTCGGCCAATTGGCGAGCCGGAGGTGACCCGGGCGAGATGGGCAGCGACCCCGAGCTACACGCGACCAGCAGCACCGGAACCAGAATGCCGATCGAGCGCCACATTGTCGGTTTCCCGTCCGCCTGACTCCGGTTCAGACAGATAACGCCCGGTTGTTCACGCAGATTTCAAGGCACGTCCACGCCGGGAGCCGCGGCTTCGCAGGCTTCCCACATGCGGATCGTGTCTTCGGCCGAGTGGAACAGCGCCTTGACCGCCGGGCCGCTGTCCGGTTTGTCGGCCAGGGCCTGCGTGAAGTCGGGCAGCATGCCGTAATGGGCGATGCCGTCCGTATGGAAGTCGAAAATACGGAGCCCCATCACGGATTGCGGCAGCGCGGGCGCGCCCGGATTGCCGGTATGCGACGCAATGGTCAGGGGATAGGACACGGGGAAGGCCGCGAACGACATCTGCGGCGCGAAACCGTTCATATCCGTTCCGAACGCCACACCGCGTCCCCCCATCAGCGTACGGATTTCGTCGTATTGCGTCAGCCAGGTGCCGACGGTGTCGTTGTTGGCAAATGTGGCCAGGACCACCAGGGACTGGAGGTCCCAGTTGTCGGGGGTGTCGAAAACATCGTTCGTGAGATTCCCGGAAGTCCTGAGACCGACCCACTGGATGTCGTCCCCGTGCACTCCCGCAGGAAGGGCGAAATTCACGGTGCGCGTCGAGCCGCCGGGCCATTGGGCGCCGTTGCTCACGTTGACCTCGTAGGTCGAAGAAGGAAGACCGACGCGGACCCAGACCTGATTGTTGCCGCCGCGCATGTCGTCATCCCCTGTCTGGAAGGTGACCGTCAGGTTCGAGATCACCGGGTTGCGCGCAGGATGTTTCACCGGGGACCATTCGTGGGTGAGCAGGTCTCCCGTGAAACGGATGAGCACACCGGTGGGATCGGGAATGGCCGGCCTGGTCAGAATGTTGACCATCCCGTTCGTGCCCTCAGTGCCGAAGCCGATCACGCCGCCGAGCTCCGCGATCGTGGCGGCATGACTGCGCTTGAGCGCACGCTCGTTCTCGGCCGTTTCGTCCGCCGCGCGGATCCCGGTATGCGAGTCCATCATGGGATAGTGGTAGTTACGCGCGAACGTCTCGACGGTCCATTCGGTGGTCTTTTCGCCCATGTGCGCCACGTCGATGAGAACGCCCCGATGCGCCAGCTGGTGGATGAGCGTCTTCCCGGCCTCGGAGATCCCCGCGGCGTTCTTGTGACCGCCGGAATCGAGCGGTTGCTCGTAGTCGAGGAAGGAATAAAGAAAATCATCGATCGGCGTCGGCACGATGGCGCCGCCCTCGATCAGGTTGCCGGTGATCGGAACGAGCGTCAGCGGTTTGGTGAGCCGGCCGGTGAGATGCGTGTCGTATTCGACCTGGAACCAGCCGTCGTTCCCGAGCTTGTTCCAGTCGCTCGTGTCGCGCGTGGCGTGGACAAAGGCGTTGACGGTGTTGAACGCATCCAGATAGAGAGCCGTCCCACCCACGTCGTTGTTGATGAGGTGGACGGGAATGACCTGCCGGACCCCGTAATCGGTCACCAGCTGCAGCGTCTGCGCGGGGCTGAGCCAGTCCATCTCGACGCTCAGGATCACCGCGAGCTTATTGCTGGCGACGAGGGCCCTGGCCTGCGCGGCGCTCGTCGCGATCCCCATCCAGCTCGGGTTGGCGGCCACCAGCTGATTGATGAAATTGATCTGGCGCTTCGCCACCTCGAAGTCGTGAGTGGGGTCCGCGAGCGGCACCGGATTGCCGGCGGCGTTGTAGCCGATGTCCGTCCACATGCGCGACAGGAGCTGGTTGTCCGTGACGCTCGCCACCATCAGACGGAGGCCGCCGTCGTACGCGCGCTTTAGCGCGGTCACGTGCATCTGCTGATGCGTCAGGCTGCGCGCGGCCGGCCAGTTGTCGAAGATCGGGGCGCCGTTCGCCTCGTGCGCGTATCCGCTGACATTGTCGGTCATGCCGATCATCATCTTGTGGATGGTGTGACGCACGAAGTCGAGGTCGAACCCGCCGTGCTTGTCGGGTGAGCACTGCGGCAGGTCCGCGAACACATCGGCGCCCGCATAGCCGAGCCCCGTCTTCCCCCAGAACATGCCGCCATCGCCGTTCGAGTCCGCGCCGAAGCCGAAGTTCGTCGCGGGGTGCGTATGGAGATCGGCGAAACCCCACAACCTGCCGCAGGCCGAATCGTCGAGCGTGTGCACGATCGAATCCGATGCCTCATCGCAGGTATCGACGGTGCACGGGTCGCCGTCACCGAGCGCCGGCGGCTGGCCGGCGACGCAGCCGAGGGCCGCATCGCAGCCTTCGGGGCCGTCACAGAACTGCCCGTCATCGCAATGGAGCGGGGTCCCCGCCGAGCACGTCCCGTTCTGACAGACCTCGGCCCCGTTGCACACGGTGCCGTCCGGGCACGCCGTGCCGTCGGGGAGAACCTGATGCCCGCATCCGATCAGCGGAGTGCACACGTCGGACGTGCAGAGATTCACATCGGTGCACTCGGCGTTCGCGAGACAGGAGAGGCACACGCCGCTCACGCAATGGGTTCCGCCGCCGCACTCGGCATTGGAGGCGCAGGTCGTCAGGGTGGGCTCCGGGGCTTCGCAGTCGATTCCCTGACAGGCATCCTGTCCCGGACCGCCGGAAACGACGTCGTTGCCGGGGCCGCTGTCGATGGCGTCGTCGCCATCGTCGCCGCTCAGCACATCATTGCCGTTTCCACCGCTGAGCACATCGTTGCCCGTGCCGCCCTGGATACGATCGTTACCGGAGCCTCCCTTCAGCAGGTCGTTTCCGGCGCCGCCGTAGAGTGTGTCATCCCCGTTGCCGCCGTCGAGCTGATCGTTCCCGTCTTCGCCGTCCAGCGTGTCATTGCCGTTGCCGCCGATGAGTATGTCGTCGCCGCTCCCGCCGATCAGCGTGTCGTTGCCGTCGCGTCCGTCCAGAATATCGTTGCCTGCGCCGCCGATGATGCAGTCCTTGCCTGGTGTGCCCAACAGCACGTCGTTGCCGGGCGTTCCCATGATGATGTTCGACCCGGGGGGGCAGGTGGTCGCGGCGGACAGCTGCGGGACGCCCCCGGGTCCGGCGACGACAGCCAACGCCAGGAGCAACACCGATGCGAGAGCACTGAATCGAGTCATGGCACTCCACCCCCTCCAGCAGATGTATGAAACCGGCGGCTTGCGGCCCTCAGAATTGAACAGACACTTTCCCAAGAATATAAGCGATCTGTCGACCGTGTCATCCTGATTCTTGAATCCACGCCAGAGTTCCGGGGCGGCGCTTCGACCGATGGCTACCTTCTCGGCTCACACCGCATCGCCACCGCCCCCGAGCCGAACTCCAGCCGGCTCAGGAGCTTCAAGAAGCGTGACGTTCACTCGTCTTCCACATCGGGACAGCCCGTCATGGCCACGTATGTCTTGCGTGATGGCCCGTACACAATCGACTTGAGATCGCCGGCGCGAATCGCCCCATCGCTCGACGCTTTGTCGTATACCCGGTACTCCAGGCCGAACTCGTCTCGGTAGAGTTGCCAGGACCCGACTCGATCGTGCTCACCCATCTCGACCACCTTGTGAAAGGCCGACGGAAACCGCATATCGAGAAATGACACTCGCGTTATCGGAACGAGCTCTAGGTAGGCAACCGTGCCCACCAGAAGCGACGGGAACGGTCTGCCAGCGCAAGAGCCGCCGTCGGCCCAGTAATGCACGGTCAGGCGCCAACTACGCTCGAAGGTATAACCACTTCGTTTCAACTCACCCAGCACCGCAGTCACGTCGGCATGGCGCGACACGAGCGGCTGGAGCGAACGCCAAGTGGCTCGAGCGTGAAATTGATAACCGGGAAGCTCGTTCGGGTACAGCCGATCGGTTTCCTGTGCCGTACCCGACCTGACAGGCGCGACGCAGGCCAAGAGCAAGAGACCGATCCGGATTGGAGTTGAAGGGAGCCAATGCACCAGGAGCTCGGCCACGACGTAAAAACAGATGATCGGAATACCGACCCACAGCGGAGCCCAACGATAGGCGTCGACGTCGAATGGGTCCGGTGCAGCCCACGACGAGACAGCCGCCATGACGATGGACACTAGGGCGCCGATCAGGAAGATGAGCTTTCTTGCAAGATCGAGCTTACTCATCCGCGTATATGGCTTGCTCACTTGTTCGCTTTGTCATAACGGAGGCGTCCCTTGGTCTCGACTTGATGGCCGGCCAGAGGCCCTTCTTTCCAAGCATCGAACTCCTTGAGTCGCAGGCCATCTGGGACCTTCTTCCATGTCGGTTGGCGGAGAAAGGTCCAGACGTATTCTCGTAAGAAGGCAGCCTCAGCCACCTGAGCGAGGTCGTTGAAGTAGGCGAGGTCAAGTTCCTTGTCCTTCTCACGCATTTCTCGGTAAATAGTTGTAACTGTTGAACGAGCTTCCAACTCTTCCTCGAACGTAGGGGTGATGACCCCAATTTCCTGGGGGTAGGCACTCGGGTGTGCCTCGACATAGGTTGCTCGAGCCATTAGGTATGCGAGCCACATCGCACCTTCGGCCTTTGAAGTAGTGGGTGTCCAGTCTACGGTTACCGTGAGGGCACCCGCATCATGAGCAGGAGTCGCCGCGGAAGCGGCCGAGATGGGAAGTAGAAGCGAAAGAATCAGCCCGAGCCTGCCAGCTACCTTCATCGGTGTACTCCTTCAGTCCATATAACGCCGCGAGCCCATCTCCGGACGCCAGCTTGATCCTGTTGTTGGGCAGCCGCTTGGTTGCGCCCCTTACTCCGGATCTTCGAACGGCAGGAAGTCCCCTGCTGGGGATCGAGCGTAGTGCGGAGTACTCCGGTAGCTCCTTGGGTCTACCGCTGCCTGTCAGCCAGTCCAGCATCAACGGAGTCCCTATCTGTCTCGATTCCGATCGCGACGATCCAGAGGTCACCTCGGGTACTCCGCGATCAACTCGACCTCAAGAATGACAGCAGGGGAATACAGGCGTTGCACTTGGACCCAGGTGGCCGCAGGTAGAGGGGTGTTGACATAGAACTGCTTCCGCAGGTTCTTGTTTTGAATGAAATCGCCAAGATCCGTGGCGTAAACATTCTCCTTTACGACATTCGCAAAAGTCAGACCATTCGCCTCAAGCGTCTCCTGCAGGTTTTTATAGACTCTCGGGATGGCTGAAGCCATGTCTCCCTTTGCTGCGCTACCTGAGATGTAGAGCATTTGCCCGGAACGAACCGCCGAGCAATAGCCAATCTCTGTCTCAACTGACTCGTCCTCGTGAAAGCAAGTTCGCAATGTCGCTCTATGCGGTGGGGCAGCGCATCCGAATAGCAGAATCACACTCAGAGCAATGAGAGTACAGGAGGTTCGCCTCATAGTGCCTCCGTAGGCGCCTGGCCAGTGACCATATCTCAGCGGCGATGATGTCCCTGAGAGTCGGAAATCAGGCAGGAACATAGGTCAACCGGATCACAGCCTCGTCAATCCGGTCACTAGCTATGAAGCGTAGCGGCGGCCGGGGTCCAGCGAAATACGGCTTGCCGTGACCAAGGACGACGGGATGCAGGTAGATTCGATATTCATCGATCAGGCCAAGTGTGGTTATGCTGTGCGCCAAGTCTGGACCAGCAACTTCGATCTCCCCGTCGCGCTCGGCCTTTATCTTGCGAATCGCGCCCTCAAGATCTTCCTCAACAAGGGTGGCGTTGGGGCCTACCGCCTTCAACGAGCGCGAGACGACCCATTTCGGTTGGTTTCGCCACGCCGCCGCGAAGGCGCGTTCCTCCGCATTCCATTCAGGATGGTCGTCGTCCCAGTAACGCATGACCTCATACATTCGGCGGCCGTACACACTGCCCGCCTGCCCCTGAGCTTCCTTGATGAAGTGGCGAAATAGCGTGGGGCTGGGTGCCATCGCCATATGGTCGACGTACCCGTCCAGGGACTGATTCATTCCGAATACGAGCTTAGCCATGTGCTCTTCCTACTTCCTTGCGCGCGGACGTGCTTCCTGCGGGCTAACGTTGCCTTCAGCCAGAACCCCGCCGTCCCAAGCGGCACTATGCGTCGACGATGACTTTGAAACCTCCATACATCATCCGCTTCACATCGAAGGGCATCGCCTGTGACTTCATCATGTTCGCAATTCGCGGATCCTTCATGACCTTGGCATTCACTCGATCACGATGCGCGCGCGACTTGAACACGATCCACGAGAACACGACGGTTTCACCCGACTTCACTCGAACGCCTCGAGGGAACGATTTCCCAAACTTGACCTTGAGATCATCGCCTACGCACTCGAGGTATTCCACGGCGCCATGGTCGCGCCATACCCTTGCGCCCACCCGTGCCATTTCGCGATAGCTCGCGATGTTCTTCTTGGGCATGGGTAGGACGAACCCGTCTACGTAGCGTGGCATGCTTGCCTCCTGCGATTCACGACGTTGAAAAGTCGAGCGACTTGCGTCCCTACGCGCGCCCATCACGTAACCTGTCGGCCCAACGCTCGGCGTCGGTGCCCGGTCGGCTGCACGCCGTTGTTGGGCGCCACCATTGCTACGAACCGTACCTGAGGCTCTTGTCAAACGCTGCGATGATCTGATCGGCCGTGGTCGGATCGCCGACGGAAATGTGCACGTCGACCCACTTTCCCTGAAACGCGAAGAAATAGTTAACGTTCGTCAGCCGGACGGACATACCAGCCAGGGTCGTGACCATATCGTACTGGACCCTGACGTAGTGCTCGGTCTCTGATTCCTTGACGGTGTCTTTCGCGATCATGGGGTTCTCGCCGCCCCGCGACCAGTAGTATTGGTAGACGTCCTTATGCGCCATCCCCGCGTTATGAGGCTTTTCGACGAATAACGACAGGTTGAACTCCCCCGAGGTCGCGGAGAATGCATACTCCCCGGACTTCTTCGAATCGTGCTTCTTGGATAGCGGCGGAGAATCGAAGGAGATCGACCAGCCTTCCTTCGGAATCTTCACCTCGACGTTGCCGGCCATCGCTGTTGCAACAGTTGCGAGTCCCACAACGAAGACCAGAGGTCGTCTCATCTCGTTCTCCTGTGTGCGCCCAACGCTGCGCGTCAGCGGCGCGGTCGCGTGGCGCGGCCCGTGCCGCCTTTCAGCACGGGACGTGACACGCGAGTGCGTCCGCTGCACGCGCTTGTTGGGCAGTGCCCCGGATTCGCCTCGTCATGTCTTGTTACCTTCCGGCTCGTAAATGCCGATGAGCACCTGCTCCATGATGAGCGCCTTCCGCTCGCGAGGAAGAGTCATGGGACCTTGGTCGACCATCATATCGAGGTCGTCCAGGTCGAGCATGTAGCTTCGGACTGGCGTCTGCTGGCAGGCCAGAAGCCGATGAAGAGAGCTCGCGCTGGAGGCTGACTCTTGAAATTCGCGTCGAAGGCGCTCGCCGAAGGTGCCGTAGTCGCCTGTGGTGGTCTTGCCCACGTAGAGAATCTTGCCGTTGGCGTGATGGACGTAGACGCCGCGCTTGTCGGCATAGTCGCCAAGTTGGCTCTTGGACCACTTCGCGCCGGGCCGGGCGATAGCAACTTTGAAGCCGCCGCTGAGGATCTGGGCTCTCGTGGGTATGTTGATGGTGATCATCATGGTGGGGATACCTCATTTGCCCTCGGCCCGGCGTTCATTCCATCTGCCCAACGCTCTACATAACCCGCGGCGGGCGCGTAATAACCGCCTCGCGCACCCAAGCTCGGCGGGAGGCGCGCCCGCCGTCGGGTCGATGCGGTAGTTAGACCGTCTCATTCAGTCAGGTGCTTCGCGCCCTCCAGCATGGCAAATGTCTCAGAAACCTCGGAGCCCTCGCCATCCTTGGTCAGAACGGTGAACATCACGAGGAACTTGTCAAGAATGACGGCCCCCCCCATCTTGAGCCGCCACTCACCAGGTTCCGGATGTGAGTCGGTGACCGTAAAGTAGTACCCCATGATCGAATCCGACTCACTTTTGAGCTCGCGGATGTCGATCCATGTACTGTGTGCCTGCTGTGCGGTCATGTCACGCATGATCTCGACAGCGCCTCGTGCGTTCTTGAGATTCAATCGTGGTGGCTTAGGCTTAGTATTGCGCCCGAAGATCGTCATCTGGACGGAGAACGCATCTCCCGATAGAGGGCTGAACTCAATCGTTGGTGCCTCGTCTTCGGTTGCGCGTTTTGCTGACACGTGCCAGGAATCAGGGGCGAGGAGCGCCACCGAACCCTGACCGGGCATGCGAATCTGTTTCCAAGTGTGGCCCGCAAGATCGTCGGCAGGTGTCGAGAGAGTCGCTCCGAGCATCATGCATGCGACAACGACGATTCGCTTCATCTGCCGGTTCACAGGTTCCTAGTCGGTCGAACGCTCGGCGTCACCCGCGGCGCGCGCCGAACACTCCCGTTGCAGACGACGCACGCCGTAGGGTGGACGCCGTAGTTAGCCGCGCCGTAGCTGCGAGAGCAGTTGATCGTAGTCGGCGTGCGACCCGACCCAGAATCAGATGAGGTCGTCGCTGTCGCGGACCGCGAGCGCGCGATAGCCCAAGGGCACACGCGCCGAGAAAATCGGACGGCTCGGATGGACCTACTTGAATTGCAAGCTCGGATGCTGTGGGTTCTTCGCGAACACCCGGTAAGCGCGGCGGGCACTCCGTTGCACACGCTCGGGCAGCGCTTCGAACGCGTGCCGGAAACGCGCACTGGTGTGCGAGGTCACCGCTTGCCGGTCTTGACCGCTTGGGTTCTGCCTGCACGGTGCTCGGCGATAGCTTCATCGGCCAGCTTCTCGAGAGCGTCAGGAGACGCCGCGAACGACCGCTCCCAGTCTTGGTCGCCCATGACCTCGTTGCGGATGGCTTCAGCCAGAGCGTTCTGCTCCTGCTCGGGCAGCTTCGACGCCTCCCGGAACGCCTGCTCCAGTGCCTTGGTCATCGGATTCTCCTGAGTTCGTGGCTCTATGCTACGCCAAACCCCGCGCCCCTTGGCATGATTTCGGCCGGTTGCGGCTAACGCTCGGCATCACCCGCGCCGGGCGCCGAACTCTCCCGATGCAGTTGCCCCGAACCCGACGGCGCACGCCGTCGGGTGGACGCCGTGGTTATGCACCGACGCGCTCAAACATGCCTGGTCGTACTCGCTCGATCACACGCAGAAGCTCAGGGACCAGGGGCCGGAGCGACTGGATACGGTTCGTACGCGCCTTGACCGTGATGACCGCGAGCGTGGCGGGCACCTTGTAGTCGCGCTGGATGTGCTTGTCGATCGTGATGAATATGTCGAACTTGGACGCCGCACGCTGAAGCAAGGCCCCGTTGTCAACGCTCGACCAGCCCGCCTGCTGCACTGTGCGGACCTCGTGACCTGTCAGTTCGTCAGCAAGCTCTGTGGGTAGGCACTCATCGAGCAGAATGCGCACGGGCTTCCAGTGCCTCGCGAGCCAGTTCAAGCGCCGCGATGGCCTGTTCGCGGGTGACTGATGGGAAGGACTTCAGAAAGTCTTCGAGACTGTCTCCGGCCTCGAGGTAGTCGATCAGATTCTGAACCGGGACGCGTGTGCCCACAAAAACCGGCGTCCCACCTAGGATCTCAGGGTCGCTATGAACAACGGGTTGCTGCGTGGCCATGGGCACTCCGCTCGATTGTCCAGAGTATACCGCGGTTCGATGGCCCGTGTGCATAACGCCGCGCTTCAGGCGCGGCGGGCGCCGAACACTCCCGTTGCAGCTGGCTGTGCCCCGACGGCGCACGCCGTCGGGTGCACGCCGTGGTTGGGCCGCCTCTAGCCGCGACCGAGCAGTTCTTCGACCGTGAGCCCGATGTCGCGGGCAATCTTGCGGAGGAGCGTGGGCGAGATGTCGCGACCAGTGTGGAACGGAACCGTTGTGCCGCGACCGTCGGGGTGGCGATACTGGCGATGCGACCCACGTTGCCGGACCTCGTGAAACCCATGCTGGACCAAAAGCGCGGCCACCTCGCGCGGCTTCAAAACGGGAAGCGAACCCACGCCTACGCGACTCGGATCGTCTGTAGGCCGATGAACTCGGACTCGAGCTTCGGATCGCCGTCTTCAAGCAGCATCGCAATAACTTCGCGCAGGTTCTGCTCGAGTTCGTCGAGGGTGGCGCCTTGACTGTGCGCCCCCGGCCACCCGGGGACGTACCCCACGTATAGTCCCGTATCCGGGTCGCGCTCGACGATGAAGTTGAAGCTGCGCATGGGCCTGGCTCCTTGGGTTCAGGTTGTGCCTAGGGTACCGCGAGAGTTCCGTTCGAGTCTAGCCTTGTCGGCCCAACGCTGCGCGTAAGCTGCGGGCCGGGCCGGCGCGGCGCTTGCGCTTCTGGCAAGCGACGTGACGGCTCGGACCGCCAGCTTAACGCGGTTGTTGGGCGGCGCCCGTACGACGCCTGAATGCCCTGAAGCCCAAGATCGCAACTGCCCACATTAGTGCATTCAGTACAAGAGCAAGAGGACCAATAACTAGAAAGCCCGGCCCAGTAATCTTGCGATACTGGGGAGTGATAGTCTTCGGCGTCGCCTCGTACACGCCTCCCCAGCACCCGTCATCCGGTTGGAATAGCTCGATTCGCTGACGCTCGGACGACAGTGGCTTAACACGAAGAACCCAGCCGGTAAGGAGACCGCTGGCGTCGTGCTCACGAAGATATCGTTCGACTCTACCGGCCTGTTCGGGCGGAACCAAGTACGACGCGCCCACAGGCGGTGGCGCGACATTGTGAGGAGTGTCTGTCATTTCAACCCACGCCTCGCTTCCCTTCACGACGACTACAGGAAACGGTCCCGGCAGTCGATCGACAGGCATGTGCGTCATGGGGTCGGCGAGTTGGCTTGCCAGAGCGATCATGCCGACGCAGCTGGCCACGAAGCCAACTATCAGAAGCAGCGCCACCCCAATGCGCACGCCAAGTACCACCCTCGACACCCCTCACGCACCCCACCACAATAAGTGCGCCCAACGCATGCATCAGCGGCGGCCGGCCAGCGCCGCCTTGGAAATTACCCCGGCCAACCGGCCCGCCGTCCGCTGCATGCAGTAGTTAGGTGTCTTGGGCGTCAAGCGCGGTGTGGACCTTCGCCCTAATCCACGCTGCGTCATTCTTTGACCACCATCGCCCGAACATGACGCTCCCGAAATAGGCCCAGATTAAGATGGCGAGCATCAACGAGACAGGAACATAGTGACCAGGGCTACCAACTGGATGAAACCGACCGTTCCAGTCATACAGCCCTCGAGAAAGCAACTGCATCGCGATATAAGCAACTGCACCAAGCCACACGAGACCCAAGACACCGATCAGGCGGCTCATGCCGATGCGCCCCTGAAGAATCACCGAGTCCTCGCTGTCCACAAACCGTCCGACCAATAGAGGCTGAAAGATACTCCCGCGGCCAGGGCGGTGCCGATACACGACGACGCGCGTCGGCGTTACCGTACCCACGAGTTGCTCAGATGTTGGGCGCGGAATCTCAGCGACAACCTGCGATGATAATCGCCGGACTGCCTCTTCTGCACTCATGTGTACCTTAAGCCATACAGGCCCAGAAGCGAGTGTAGAGTCAGTGGATCTCATCGTGATCGTTCTCAGGACACCTAACGCTCGGCGTCACCCGCGGCGTGCGCCGAACTCTCCCGTTGCAGTTGGCTGTGCCCCGACGGCGCACGCCGGCGGGTGCACGCCGTGGTTAGACGGTGCTGGCTAGAGCTCATACCTAAGTTATCAGTTAATTTTCACACTATCCCACGTTGCTACGTTTAGGATTCGACCGTCGGTAGGACGGATGGTGAAACATTGGCCACTCGCTCCCTGACCATCGTGGGATGGCCTGAGAGTGTTGCAGACGGACCAGTGGGCCTGGTCTGGCGTCTCACCACGCCAGTATTCGACCTTCCAGGTTCGCAGACCAACTTCTAGCCCCGCCAGTTTCGCGATGCACGTCGCTTGGTCGCTAGTGACTTCACTGCTGGAACCAACGCCGCACTGCGCTTGGATGTTACTCCCGGAAGGGTCGAGGTGGAGACGAGGGCCGCACCCTGGCACACCCGCGATCAAGATGAAAGCGAATATGAACGTGCGGCTGATCGGCGTCATGTCACGACGACTCACTCTCTCGCACGTTACGACCCTTGTTGCGTCTAGCGATAATCCGTCTAACGCTCGGCGTCACCCGCGGCGCGCGCCGAACACTCCCGTTGCAGTTGGCTGTGCCCTGACGGCGCACGCCGTCGGGTGCACGCCGTGGTTATACGCCAGCCGGATGTATGCCCTACCTGCATGACCTTGCCTCGAGAGCGGCGCTTGACCCTTTTTGTACCACCAACTCGGCCTGGACGGCGGGGATTTCTCGCCTCGGCCGCGGACCCGCCCCTGCGGCCCAAGCGCCGGACACCCATCGCTTTCGCTGAGCGCGTGGGGACGCGGTAGATGACCCTGCCCGACGACTCGCACCGACCGAAGCCCATGGACTGCGGACACCAACGGACACACCGGGCGCGTCGAAAGAAAACGACGACGCGTGGACGTGGACCGGCCGTGCACCTGCGGGACGCTCACCCGATGCCGAAGCGGAGAGCCACCACCAAGCTGCGCCGACCCGAGCTGCATGTTGGATACAGGAGGGTTCGGTTCACAACTCTTCAGGTTCTTCTGTGCGTATAACGCCAGCCGTCAGCTGCGGCGGGCGCGCCACCGATGACGAACCCCGGCACGTTAAAGATGCCGCGCGCCCGCCGTCTGCTGCGCGGCGTTGTTGGATGGCCACCGTCGCTCCACCTCGGGCTACGGCTCACCGCCCAACGTCGGTCGACGCCGTACCAACGTTGGTGCGTGGCCCCCTTCGCCAAAGCCCCCGCTGACCGTGACGGCGCAGCACCCAGCGTATTGAGGCCATGCTCGCCACGGCCCCTGATGCCGCGGGATGCCTGTTGGTCACGCGTGACGTTGGTCTTCATTATTACTTGCCACCCGTCGAGACACCGCTGACGCGAGCACCTCGGCTCAACCTAGCGCGTGAGACGGAGACGCCGTTTACCCCAACAGTCTCTTGCTCGATCGACGCGTGTGACACCCCACCGAAGGAAATGTCCATCCAACGCCCGGCTTCAGCCGCCGGCGGCGCGCAACGCTCGGATCGAGCATGATGCCCGCACCGAAGGCGCGCCGACGGTCGGCTGCGAGCCGTGGTTATGCGGTTGGTGATGGTGCTCATCGGCGTTGTTCGGGATTGCCATACAGATCGTTGAATCGTTGGACAAATCTGTCCAAGTCGGGTATCGACCCCATACGTGCGCTTAGGTGTCGTCGAACGCGCACCCATGTGAGAAGACCACGCCTCCATGCCAGGAGACGGATACCTTCTTCGACCTGACCTACAGAGAAGGCCATGAAATCTACGGCGGTTGCTATAGCTAGATTTTGATCGATGCCGGCGATCTTGGCTTGTCTCGTCTGGTCCTGCACCACGCTCGGAAGCTTGGCCAGACCGCGAAGTCGAAATGCCAAGAGTGGATCGAACCCTGCAATCGTTCGGACAGCGCCCGCGTACGCGCTCTGTGTAGGTGCGAGCCGCCCGGCAAATTGTTGCAACTCTTCGAACACAGCAACTCGGACCATGTCAGGGCTTGGGAGCTGTTGCATGGCAGTGCGAAAGGTCTCAAGTTCTGTGGTGAGATGATGCCGGATATCAAGAAGCTCCGAAAGGGCAATGTTAATCAGCCTCTTGCGTCGTCTGCCGCGTGCCAGACGCTGATCGGAAGCCTTGAGAAACCAACCGATGACGAGCGCGAGGACCGGTAGCACATACTCGAACTTCATGACATGCCCTCGTGGACGTCCTGGTCAGTCCGCATAACGCCAAGTAGACAGTTCCATGTTGCGAGCCTTGTGGCTGCAGGAATCGGTCAGCGTAAGTCGGAGGTGGTGCGAGAGCGAACTGGCCGAAGTCCTTACGTGAGTTGAGAGTACCACCGATGGGGAGAAGCGGTCGATAGGGCAATAGGCTGTCAGGGCGGATCGGCGTATGGGCCATGGGGCTGCGTGGGAAGGCGGTTCTGGGGCGGTGGAGCGGTGGGCGTGGGGGTCGGGTCATCAGAGGAGCTTGTCGGCGGGGCTGAGGACGCCTTTGCCGCCGCGATTGAGGACGTGGGTGTAGATCATGGTGGTGCCGACGTCGCGGTGGCCGAGGAGCTCCTGGACGGTGCGGATGTCATAGCCGTCCTCCAGGAGATGGGTGGCGAAGGAGTGACGGAAGGTGTGGCAGGAGGCGTGCTTGCGGATGTCGGCCTTGCGGACGGCTTGGTGGACGGCGCGCTGCATGACGGTCTCGTGCAGGTGGTGGCGGCGGCGCTGGCGGGTGGCGAGGTCGACGTAGTGGCGGCTGGCGGGGAAGACCCATTGCCAGCCGAGCTCGCGGCCGGCGTTCGGGTACTTGCGCGTCAGGGCGGCGGGCAGCTCGACCCAGCCGGAGTCGCGCGAGAGATCGCGCTCGTGCTGCAGGCGCACGGTCTCGAGATGACGCGTGAGCGGGTCGCGGGCGGCGATGGGGAGCATGGTGACGCGGTCCTTCTGTCCTTTGCCGCCGCGCACGGTGACCTGGTTGAGACCGAGGTCGAGATCCATGACGCGCAGGCGCAGGGCCTCGAGAAGCCGCAGCCCGGAGCCGTACAGCAGGAGCGCGACGAGCCACTGCGTGCCGGTGAGCTCGCGCAGGACGGCGTGGACTTCGGCGCGCGTCAGGACGACGGGCAGGCGCCGCGGGGCCTTGGCGCGCACGACGTCCTTCAGCCAGCCGAGATCGTGGCGCAGCACCTCCCTGTATAAGAAGAGGATGGCGCTCAGCGCCTGCGTCTGCGTCACGGCGCTCAATTTCCGCTCCACGGCGAGCGACGACAGGAAGCGAGTGACCTCGGGCTCCCCCATCGCGTCGGGGTGGCGCTTCCCGTTGAACAGAATGAAGCGGCGAATCCAGCCGACGTAGGCCTCCTCGGTCCGGCGGCTGTAGTGACGGGTGCGTATCGCCTCGCGCACCTGGTCGAGGAGCCGGGGCTTCGCGGGGCGCGTGGGGTCCTGTTGCAGGCTGACGCTCATGGTTCGTCCTTGGGGGCGGGATGTTGGGGGGGTCGACGCCAATCTACCGCGATGCGGGTCGTTGTGACAAGCGCGACAGCGAGATCACGCGGGGGCGCAGCTGGTCGGTGCCGCGGTCGAGGTCGGCGAGGAAGCGGCGGCTCCAGTCGTGGACGGTGTGGGAGGTGACGCGGGCGAAGAGGGCGCGGTAGCGATCGATGCGCTCGTCGAGGGGCATGGCGAGGGCCCGCGCGATGGCGTCGGCGACTTCGGCGGGGATGTAGGGGTTGACGACGAGGGCCTCGGGAAGCTCGTCGGCGGCGCCGGCGGTGCGGCTGAGGATCAGGACGCCGGGGGCGGCGGGGTGCTGGGCGGCGATGAACTCCTTGGCGACGAGGTTCATGCCGTCGCGCAGGGGGGTGACGAGACCGACGTCGGCTTCGCGGTAGAAGCGGCGCAGGATCTGGCGCGGGTAGGAGCGATACAGGTAGCGGATCGGGACCCAGTCGTGCTCTGCGTGCTCGCCGTTGACGCGGCCGACGAGGGCCTCGAGGATTTTCTTCTGCTCGACATATTGCGCGACGCTGGCGCGGCTGGGGGAGGCGACCTGGATGTACGACACCTTCTTGCGCCAGTCGGGATGGCGGTCGATGAACTCCTCGAACGCCATGATGCGCTCGGAGATCCCCTTCGTGTAGTCGAGACGGTCGACGCCGAGAATGAGCCGGCGCCCGCGCACGACGCGGCCCAGCATGCCGCTGCGGCGGCGCTCCGGCTTGGTGCCCTCGGGCGGCAGGTAGTCGGCGGGGTCGATGCTGACGGGATAGACGCCGGCGCGCTGCACGCGCTCGTCGCCGTCGGTGCGAGCGCCGTCGGTGCGAGGGCCGTCGGTGCGAGGGCCGTCGGTCTGGCCGCCATCGCTGCGGCCGGCGTCGCTGCGGCCGCCGATGGAGACGCGCTCTCCGGAGACGTGGGCGCCGAGCTCGCGGCGGACGCTGTAAAGGTAGTTGTCGAGCGAGCCTACGGCCTGGAATCCGACCAGGTCGTAGTCGAGCATGGCGCGCAGCATGCCGGGGGGATCGGGGAGGAGCTGCCAGAGGTCGTGCGGCGGGAACGGGATGTGAAGGAAGAAACCGGTGCGGCCGGTCCAGCCGAGGCGGCGCAGCTCGCGGCCGAGCAGCATGAAGTGATAGTCGTGCACCCAGACGACATCGCCGGGACGCAGCAGCGGGCGTAGCGCGGCGGCGAATCGGGTCTGCACCTCCCGGTAGATCGCCTCCTGATCGAGGTTCATCCGCACCCGTCCCTGGAAGCAGTGGAACAGGGGCCAGAGGCCGGCGTTGCAGAAGCCGTGGTAGTAGCCTGCGGCTTCGCGCGCGGTGAGTGGGAGGCCGAGGAGATCGACGCCGGCGACGCGCTGGCGCGAGACGATCGGGGCGCGCGTCGACGAGGAGACGCGGCCGTTCCACCCGAGCCAGATGCTGCCGGGCACGCGGCGCAGCGCGGCGAAGACGGCGCTCGCCAGGCCGCCGGCGGGGATCTCGGCTTCGTCCGCGCCGCTGGCGGGCCGTACGACGGGCAGCCGGTTCGAGACGACGATCAGGCGCTTCATGATGGACGCCTCACGATCGGCGCGACCTTCAGCACCGCGAGCCAGGCGGCGAGGAACGCTTCGACGTCGTCCTGGGTCGGCAGGCGGCCGGCGGCGTGGCTGGGGCGGTCGTCGGGGCCGACGCGCAGGCCGAACCCGTGCGGGGCCACCTCGAGGAAGGCGTCCTCGTCGGAGACGTCGTCGCCGAGGCAGACGGCGGCGGCGCCCGGGGGGACGGCGGCGATCAGCTCGCGCACGGCGGTCCCTTTGTCGCGCGCGCCGGCGCGCAGCTCGATGCCGCCGTCGATCCGGTCGAGCCGCAGCGCGCCGGCGGCGGCCTCGAGCGCCCAGGGGACCGCGCAGGCGCGCGCCATCTCCTCGGCGTGGGCGGGGGTGAGACCGCGGGTGTGCAGGATGACGGCGCAGCGCTTGCGCTCGAGGTGGTGCGCGAAGCCGGCGGCCTCCGCGGAGGCGGCCGCGCGCCGCAGCCCGGCGGCGACCGGCTCGGGCAGCGGATGCCGGATCGTGGGGCGGCCGGGCCAGCGCACGTCCCATCCGTGCTCGCCCACCAGGATGACCGGAAGCCTGCCGATCAGCCGCTCGAGGTCGGGCAGCGTCCGGCCGGAGACGATCGCGACGCTGCTGCGCGCCACGGCTCCCGCGCCGGCGCGACTCCCCGCCTCGCCGGCGGCGCGGCTTTCGTCGCCCGCGGCGGCGATGCGCGCCACGAGATTCAGCAGGCGCGGACGGGGGCGGGCGGCGTCGGCCTGGATCTGCAGCGGCGCGAGGGTGCCGTCGTAGTCGAGCATCAGCAGGCGGTGCGGGGCGCCGGCGACACGCGACCAGAGGGCGCCGGGCACGCCGGGAGGAGCGGCGAGCGCGGGCGAGGGATGGCCGGGGCCGGCCTCGCGCGCCGCGCTCACGCGATCTCCAGCCGATCCTGCGCGCCGTGGCGCAGGGAGAGCATGAGGGTCATGTACTCGCGCAGGTGGCGGGTCAGCAGGAAGTTCTCGCGCACCAGCTTGCGGCCCTTCTTCCCCATCTCGACGATGAGGTCGGGTCGGCTCAGCAGGTAGCGCATGCGGAACGCGGCGCCCTCGGGGGTGCTGACCAGGTAGCCGGTGTGCCGGTCGACGACCTGGAGCGTGATGCCGCCGGTGTCGCCGCCGATGACGGGTCGGCCTTTCCAGAGCGCCTCGGTGACGGTGAGGCCGAACCCTTCGCGCAGCGACTTCTGCATCACCAGCGTGGCGCCGCGCTGCAGCGCGTTGATGTCGCGGTGCGCGTCGGGGGGCAGCAGCAGGATGTGGATGTCGGGATCGCCGGCCGCGGCTTCGCGCACCTCGTTGAGGACGTCCTCCCCTTCCGGGTCGTCGCTGGCGGTGCCGCCGGCGAGAACGAGCTGCACGGGGGCGTGCGGCTTGAGCAGCCGGTAGGCGCGGATGACGCCGACGGGATCCTTGAAGCGGTCGAACCGCGACACCTGGAGGAGGATCGGGCGGCTGCGGTCGAGACCGAAGCGCTCGAGGACAGTCTGCACCTCGCGCGCCGGCAGCAGGATGTTCTTCTCGCTGATCGGATCGATGCTCGGGTGGATCAGGTACTGGGGATGGGGCAGCGGCTGCGCGAAGGCGGCGAGCGAGAAGACGCTGGCGTCGTATTCGCGCACGAAGCCGCGCAGGTACTTCCAGATCGGGCGGTGCGGCCGGCTGACGTCGATGTGGCAGCGCCAGATCCAGCGGCCTTTCCGCTCCGTCTGGAAGCTCAGCAGCGCGGCCGGCTGCGGGTCGTGGATGAACACGAAGTCGGCGTCGGCGAGCGCCGGCGCGAGGCGGGCGGCGTTGTCGCGGTTGATCGCCTCGTAGCCCTCGAACGCCCGGCGCGACGCGTCGACCTTGTTCCCCTGCAGGGCGTTGTGGAACGTCTTCGTGGTCGCGAAGAACTCGGTGTCGCCCTCGATCAGCTCCCACGAGGCGTCGATGCCGAGCTCGCGCATCAGCGGCACGAGGCGGCGCAGGATCTCGGCGACGCCGCCGCCGGTCGCGGTCGAGTTGACGTGCACGACCTTGGCGCCGGCGAGCGGCCGCGCCACCTGGCGCAGGTGGTCGATCACCTCGGGTCCCGCGGGCTTGGCGTACGCGTCGAGCAGGCCGCTCATCGGCGCACCTCGCGGCCCGGGTCGCCCGGCGCAGCGGCCGCCACGTCGTCGCGCCCGTCCGCGCCGGGCGGACCTCCGTGCGCCGCGTGCGTCCGTCCGCCGCTGTCGCGCGGCAGGCGGTGCAGGGCCCAGCCGATCAGCGCGCGCATCTCGGTCAGCGACCAGAGGTGGTAGTCGATGGCGACGATCGCCTCGCGGGCGGCCTCGAACTCGGGGCCCCAGTCGGCCAGCCAGACGGAGAAGTCGTCGGCCTTCAGCGGCGGGCGGCGGCGCCCCTCGACGAAGTGATAGAAGATGCTGCCGGTCGACAGGCGCGGCACGCGCGCGGCCAGGTCGCCCGGGGTCGCGGCGGACAGGCCGGTGTCGAGCACGATCATCTGCGATCGCTGGAAGTGAAACTCGTGCCCGGGCGCGGCCCACGGCACGAAGGTCGCCTCGGCCAGGCGATCCTCGATGATGTCGACGACCTCCTGCCGCAGCGTCTCGAGGCTCTCGAACTCCATCGGGTCGATGGCGCCCAGCCGCTCGGCCAGCAGGTTGTCGTGAAGCTGGCGCCGCGCCCAGACGGCGAAGTCGTTGCGGTACTCCGGGTCGTCGAACACTGGCCGCAGGAGCGCCTCATAGAAATGATGCGAGATGCTCTGCGGCGGGACCTCGGCCATCCGGTCGCGGAACTCGCGCAGGTTCTGCGCGCTCTTTCCCAGCGCCAGGGTGGTCACCGCGCAGTCCATGAACCTGAAGGGGGCCATCGGCGTCCCGCTCAACGGACCCCTCGCGCGGCGGACCGCCGTGCGGGCGGACGGATCGGCTCCGGGTGCCGGGAGGAGCGGCGGCGAAGGATCGCCGCGGGAAGGAACGCGGAATGGACGGACGGCGGAGGCGTGGCGGGATGCACTGGGAAAGGTGGTCTCATCGGCCCTCCTCTCATTGATCTATTGCATGCTCGTCTCCCCCCTCCGCCCTTGCGGGCCCCCCTGCCTGCATTCGTTCTGCCTGTGTTCGATGCCCAGCGAGCCCTTGGGAACGATGGTCGCAATGAGTTTAGCCCTCCGGACGGCCCGGGGAAAGGAATTCGGGCGGAAATTTCCGCTAGAATGCGCCCGGCCATGGATCGCATCGAGGAGTTCCTGAACCACCTGGCGCTGGGGCAGAACGCCTCGCCGATGACGGTGCGCTGCTATCGCACCGACCTCAGGGAGTTCGAATCGTTCCTGCGCACGGGGCTGCGCGCGTGGCGCAGGGGCGGATCGTTCTCGGTCGGCCGCGGCCGCGCGCCGTCCCTGACGTCGGTCGATCACCTGATGGTGCGGGCGTATCTCGCGTTTCTGCACGAGCGCGGCGTGAGCAAGGCGACGGTGGCGCGCAAGCTGGCGGCGCTGCGCTCCTTCTACCGCGAGCAGGTGCGTCAGGAGAGGATCGCGTCGAATCCGGCCTCGATGGTGGCGACGCCGAAGCAGGACCAGCGGCTGCCCCACCCGATGACCGCGGACGAGGTGCTGGGCCTTCTGGACTCGGCGTTCGGCGGCGACCCGTCGGATCTGCGCGACCGCGCCATCCTCGAGATGCTCTACGCCACCGGCTGCCGCGTCAGCGAGATGGTGGGCGCCGATCTGGGCGACCTCGAGTTGTCGCCGGGCGGCGACGGAATGCTGCGCGTCCTCGGCAAGGGGAAGAAGGAGCGGCTGGTGCCGTTCGGGACCAAGGCGGTCACGGCGCTGCGCGGCTATCTCGCGGTGCGGGATGCCGGGTCGGCGGGACGGCCGGTGCGCGCCGCCGATCGCGACGCTCTCTTCCTGAACACGCGCGGCGGGCGGCTGACCGATCGCAGCGTGCGGCGGATCCTCGACACGCGGCTGCGGCGCGCGGCACATTCGGGGCACGTGTCGCCGCACGCGCTGCGTCACTCGTTCGCGACCCACATGCTCGACGCCGGCGCCGACCTGCGCTCCATCCAGGAGCTGCTCGGCCACGCGTCGCTGTCGACGACGCAGAAATACACCAAGGTGTCGACGCGCCACCTGATCGAGGTCTACGAGAAGGCCCACCCGCGGGCCGGGAAGCGCCCGTGACGTCCCGGGCCGCACGGCGGCGGAGGCGCGGCTGAAGCGGCGGAGGCGCTCGGGCGCGCCGCCGCGGCGCGCGCGCGGCCGAACCACGCCGGCCTCCTCCTGGTCGGGGGGGCGCGTGATCGCGCTGACCGAGGCACGCCGGCGCATCGCGGAGCGGCGGCGCGCGGCGGCCAAGCGCCGGACGCGCCCCGCGGGCGCGGCGGGGGCGGCGGGCGCGGCGCGGCGCGGGCGGCGGCTGCCGGCGGAGACCGGCGCCATCGACTTCCATCTCGCCGCGGCGGTGTCGTGCGCGCGCGCGGCCGGCCGCGTCCTGCTCGAGCACTGGGGAAGGCGCGCGACCTTCACGGTGCAGCGCAAGGGGCCGAACGACTTCGTCACGGTCGCCGATCACGCCGCCGAGGAGGCGATCGTCCGGATCCTCCGGTCGCGCTTCCCCGACCATGCCGTGATCGCCGAGGAATCGGCGGCGCTCACGGGACCGGTGGCGAGCGAGGCGACCGCCGGGTACCGCTGGTACATCGACCCGCTCGACGGCACCACCAACTACATCCACGGCTATCCCCTGTTCGGCGTCTCCATCGGCCTGATGGACGCGCAGGGGATGCGCGCCGCCGCGGTCTTCGACCCGGTGCGCGACGAGATGTTCACCGCGGCGCGCGGCTTCGGCGCCTTCCTCAACGGCGAGCCGATGCGAGTCACGCGGCCGGGGAAGCTGTCGAACGCGCTTCTGGTGACGGGCATCCCGTTCCGCTCGCTCGACCGGCTGGACAACTACCTGGCGACCTTTCGCGCCTTCATCGGCGGGTCGGCCGGCATCCGGCGCGACGGGTCGGCGGCGCTCGATCTGGCCTACGTCGCCTGCGGGCGCTACGACGGCTTCTGGGAGATGGGTCTGTCGTCCTGGGACGTCGCGGCGGGAAGCCTGCTGGTCACCGAGGCGGGCGGCGTGGTCACCGACTTCCACGGCCGCCCCGGTTTCGTCGACTCCGGCGACATCATCGCCGCCGGACCCGAGATCCACGCGCCGATGCTCGCCATCGTGCGCGACGCGTACGGGCGCTAGGAAGCCGTCCGCTCGGCGGCCGGCGCCGCCGGTCAGGCCCCGGCGCGGGGCGCCAGGCGCGCGGCCAGCAGGATCGCCGCGGCCAGGCTCGATGGGTCGGCGATCCCTTTCCCCGCGATGTCCCAGGCGGTGCCGTGGTCGACGGAGGTGCGGGCGAACGGCAGGCCGAGCGTCATGTTGACGGCCCGGCCGAAGGCGTGCGTCTTGACGGCGATCGTCCCCTGGTCGTGGTACAGCGCCAGCACCGCGTCGAACTCGCCGCGCACGGCGCGCGCGAACACGGTGTCGGCGGGCCACGGGCCCGTGACGTCGACGCCGAGGGCGCGGGCCGCGGCGACCGCGGGCGCGAGGATCTCCCGCTCCTCGTTCCCGAACATCCCTTCTTCGCCGGCGTGCGGGTTGAGGGCGGCGAGCGCCAGGCGCGGCGGCGCCCCGAACCAGCGCACGTGCTCGGCGTGCAGGATGGCCAGCCGCCGGACGATCCGCTCTTCCGACAGGCCGGCGATGGCGTCCTTCAGCGACGCGTGCACCGACAGCAACGCGACCTTGAGCTCGCCGGCGACGAACAGCATCGCGACGTCGTCGGGGTCGGCGCCGCACAGATCGGCGAGCAGCTCGGTGTGGCCGGGAAACGAATAGCCGGCGAGCCGCAGGGCGCTCTTGCTGATCGGCGCGGTGACGATGGCGGCGGCGGAACCGACGCGCACCAGGCCGACCGCCTGCTTGATGTACTTCACCGCGGCGCGCCCGCCGGCGGCCGTGGGCCCGCGTGTCTCCCGGCCCGGGTCGAAGTCGGCGATGTCGTAGAACGCCGGCCCGTCGCTCCAGACCTCGATGGCGCTGTCGGCTCCCTGCTTCGAACCCATCTCGGCGAAGGCCGACACCGACACGTCGGGCCACGCGGCGGCGGCCGTCGCCGGGCCCGCGTCCGGGGCGGCCGTCGCGCCGGGAGCGTGGGCCTCGCGCAACAGGTGGGCGCGGTCGCCGACGAGCAGCGGCCGGCAGGCGTCGAGCACCTCGGGAAGGGCGGCGGCCTTGAGGCAGATCTCGGGGCCGATGCCGAGGGGGTCGCCGGTGGTGATCGCGATGACCGGCTTCATGGGGGAAACCCGGGCTGGAGACGGGGAGAGCGGCGCGGGACCGGAACCGGCGGCGTCAGATGCCGTCGGCGGAGGTCTCCTTGGTGCCCTTGAGCTCTTCCTCTTTATACATGTACTTGATGCAGTCCTTCATGACCATCAGGTTCGGCGCGCCGATCCGGTTCACCTTGATGCAGATGCGGTCGTACCACTCGATCACGCCGTGCAGCTCCTCGCCGTCCTTGAGCACGACGATCATCGGCGTGCGCGAATTCATCTGCTTGAGGTAGTAGAACGCCTCGGCGTTGGTCTGCTCCGGCGGCACCTGCTTGCGGCGCGGCGGACGCTGCTGCATCCGCTCCTTCAGCTCGGAGAGATTCGGACGGATGAGCTTGCGATGGATCGGCTCCGCGGTCTGGCGATCGCCGTGGGTTCCAAGACCGCCGGTGGGAGCCTGATTGCCGGGTTCGTAGCGACGCATGTGAGATCCTCGACTCGCGCCTTGCGCGTGGAGCGCTGCGGCGCCTTCGATCAGACTGTGGACCGTCGAGTCCAACTGACGGGGTCGGTTCGGGGGTCGTCTGAATGCGGCTCAAGATACCACAACCACGCCGCCGTCACAATCGCCGTCAGCGCGGCGGCGCCTGGTCGGGCGGGCTCGCGTCGGGCACTTCGGGCGGCTTCGCGTCGGGTGGCTTGTCGTCCTTCGGCGTCGCGCTCGAGGTCGCGGCGGCGGGAGGCGGCGTGCTCTCGGGCGGCGCCGCGCCCGGTGTCGCACCCGGCGTCGAGCCCGGCGGAGGGGCGTTCGGCAGCACCGCGTTCTTCTGGTTGCCCGGCACCTGCTTCAGCGGGGAGACCACAAGATACGATTCGTATTTCGGGGCCACCTCGATATAGTTTTCACGCCATAGTTTCCTCAGATAGGTGTCGAACCGCGGCCGGTACTTCTGGTCGCGCACCTGGTCGTGGACCTCCTGCTTCACCTCCGCGAGCGTCTTGGAGGTGGCGGGGGTGCGCGCGTCCAGCCGGATGATGTGGAACGACCGGCCGGTGTCGATCGGCTCGCTCACCGTGCCCGGATCGATTGTGAACGCGACGTTGGCGATGCTCTCGTGCAGGTCGGCGCGCGGCAGCGGGCCGAGCAGCCCCTGCGTCTCGCGCGTGCCGGCCTCGGAGTACTGCTTCACCAGCTCGACGAAGTCCTCGCCCGCCTTCGCCTGCTTGACGACCGCGTCCGCGCGCGCGCGCACCTCGTCGCGGTCGTCGCGCGTGTACAACAGGACGATCTCGTGGAACGTGACCTGCTCCGGCGTCTCCCAGCGCGCGCGGTTCTGGTTGTAGTACTCCTCCATCTCCTCGTCGCTGACGCTGATCTTCCGCTTGACGTCGTAGTTGATGATCTCGTTCGGCACCGCCATGCGGATGAGCTGGTCCTCCAGCTCCTTGCGCGACATCCCCTGGTCCTTCAGCGCCTTCTCGAACTCGGCGTCGTTCGGGATGCTCTGCTGCTTCTTGAAGTCGTCGATCAGGCTGCCGCGGATCTTGTCCATGTCGAAGATGGTCTCGGCCCGCTCGATCAGCAGCGCCTCGGTGATCAGGTTCGCGAGCAGCGCGTCCCGGGCGCCCTGCAGCTCGTCCGAGAAGCCGGGGCCGGAGTGCTGCTGCTGCACCTGCTGGACGAGGTAGGCCGCGCGCTCGTCGAACTCGCTCTTGGTGATGATCCGGTTGTTCACCTTGACGACGATCTCGTCGACCATCGCCGCGAACACGGCCCGGAAAGGAGCGAGACAGACGAGAAGCGCCGCGAGGACCGCGGCGGCTCTAGTTACGATTCTCCCCCTGGTACTGGAAGGGGAGGATGGCCCGGTTGACATGGATCTCCGTTTTCTCCTTCAGGTCGGCCAGGTAGCGATCCATCACCTGGTCGGCCTTCTGCCGGAACAGGTCGGACTCGATTCCCTGCCTCACGCCGGCGAGATCGGCCGGCTTCGCTTCCTCTTTGCGCACCAGCTGAATCACGAGGAAGGCGCCGGCGTAGGCGAGCGCCGGGCTGACCTGGCCCGGCTGCAGGGCGGCGACGGCCGGCCGCAGCTCCGACGGGAGATCCTCCTCGGCGAACGCACGCGGCGCCCCGTGATCCGGCGCCGCCGACTTCTTTCTCGCAACCTCCTCGAATCGCCCCGGGTCTGCCGCCAGGGTCCTGCGGACCTCCTCGGCGGTGCCCTTATCTTCCAGCATGATCTGCCGCAGGACCACCTGGCCCTGCCCTTTGGCCGCCTCGGGGCGCTTTTTCAGCTCGTCGTCCACCTCGGCCGGCGCGACGTGGATGGTCTTCAGGACGGCGGTCTCCTTCACCTTCTGGACCACCAGCCCGGTCTTGATCTTCTCGCGGAACGCCTCCTTGCCGTCGGGCGCGCCGACGTCCAGGTCTCCCTCGCTCAACCCGAGCTCCTTGATGTAGGCGTCGACCTCGGCGTCGGAGACGACGATGTTCAGCCGGGTCGCCTCGCGGACCAGGAGCTGCTCGTCGATGAACTGATCGAGCAGCCGGCTCTTGATGGCGTCCGCCTCGTCCCCCTGCTCGCCGGCCTCGACCGAGTTGTCGTTGAGGTAGCGCTCGAACGCCTTGTACGGGATCGGCTGCCCGGCGACGCTGGCCACGGCGCCCGGGTTGGCCTCGTTGGCGACGGCGCCGGGCCCCTGTCCGGCCGCGCCCGCCGGCCGTCCGGCGGCGCCCCACCCCTCCGGCTGCGCGCCGTTCCCCTGGCCGACTCCGCCCGCAGCGCCCGCCTGCTGGCCGGCCGGGGACTTGCGGCCGCAGGCGGCCGTGCCCGCGGCCAGGACGCACAGGATCGCCGCCGCCGACACGCAAGGTGCGAAGGGATGTCTTCTCATCTGTCCCCGCTGGAACGCCCCGCTGCGGCGGGGCCGGCCTCTGCGACGGCTCCGGGCGAGGGCCGGAGGCTATCACACGGTCCGATGGCCCGCAACAATTCGCCCACCGCCTCGATCCGCGCCATGTCGGAGGCGCCGGCCGGCAGATCGAGACGCACCAGGCCGGGCGGCTGCAGGGTGACGCCGCGCCGGGTGTTGATGAGGCGCACCATCGCCTCGGCGCTCGCCTTCGAGTCGTCCCCCAGCTTCACGGTCACGCCGCCGCGCACCAGGTCGATGGAGCGCGCGCCCAGCGCGTCGGCGTCGATGCGCAGGGCGGCCAGCGCCAGCAGCCGGTCGGCCTGCGGCGGCAGATCGCCGTACAGGTCCCGCACCCGCGCCCGGATCCGATCCAGCGTGCCGGCGTCCGGCGTTGAGGCGATCTCCTTGTAGAGCACCAGCCGCTCGCCGAAGTCGGCGATGTACTCCTCCGGGATGCGGATGTCGACGCCGAGATTGATCTGCACCTTGGTCTCCGGGGGCGCGACCTCGCCTTTCAGGTCGCGGACCGCGCGCTCCAGGAGCTGGATGTACATCTCGAACCCGACCGCGGCGATGTGGCCGCTCTGCTCGCCCCCCAGGAGATTGCCGGCGCCGCGGATCTCGAGATCCATCGCCGCGATCCGGAAACCCGAGCCCAGCTCGGTGAATTCCTGCAGCGCCTTCAGCCGCCGGCGCGCGATGTCGGTGAGGGCCTTCCTCGCCGGCACCATGAAGTAGGCGTAGGCGCGCCGGTCGGAGCGCCCCACCCGGCCGCGGAGCTGGTAGAGCTGCGCCAGACCGAACCGGTCGGCGCGGTTCACCATGATGGTGTTGACGCGCGGGATATCGAGGCCGTTCTCGATGATGGTCGTCGCCAGCAGGATGTCGGCCTCCCCCTGCACGAACGACAGCATGGCGCTCTCCAGCACCCCCTCGTTCATCTGGCCGTGCGCCACGATGAGACGCGCCTCCGGCACCGTGCGCCGCAGGAAGTTCCCCATCGAGGCGATCGACTCCACCCGGTTGTGGACGAAGTAGATCTGTCCGCCGCGCTGCAGCTCGTGGCGGATCGCCGCGGCGATCGTTCCCTCGCGGAACGGCACGATGGCGGTCTGGATGGCGAGCCGGTTCTCCGGCGGCGTCTCGATGACCGACATGTCGCGGATGCCGGCCAGCGACATCTGCAGGGTGCGCGGGATCGGCGTCGCGGTCAGGGTCAGGACGTCGACGTTCTTCTTGATCGCCTTGATCGACTCCTTGTGCTTGACGCCGAAGCGCTGCTCCTCGTCGACGATGAGCAGCCCCAGATCGCGGAACCGCACGTCCTTCGACAGCAGACGGTGGGTGCCGATCAGGATGTCGACCTTCCCCTGCGCCACGGCGTCGAGGACCGCCTTCTGCTCCTTGGGCGATCGGAAGCGCGACACCATCTCGATCGTCGTCGGCCAGGAGGCGAAGCGGGCGCGGAACGTCGTCTGGTGCTGGAACGCCAGCACCGTCGTCGGGCAGAGGACGGCGACCTGCTTGCCCTCCATCACCGCCTTGAAGGCGGCGCGCATCGCGACCTCGGTCTTGCCGAACCCGACGTCGCCGCAGATCAGGCGATCCATCGGCAGGTCGCGCTCCATGTCGGCGCGCGTGTCGCGCACCGCCTTCTCCTGGTCGGGCGTCATCACCCAGGGGAAGGCGTCCTCGAACTCCTTCTGCCAGGGCGTGTCGGCCCCGAAGGCGTGCCCCTTGGCCGCCGCCCGCGCCGCGTACAGCTCGAGGAGGTCCTTGGCCATCTCCTCCATCGCCTTCCGGACGCGTTTCTTGGTGCGCTCCCACCCGACGCCCCCCAGGCGATCGAGCCGCGCCTTCTGCCCGGTGACGCCGGAGTAGCGCTGCACCAGGTCGAGGCGATCGATCGGCACGTACAGCTTGTCGTTCCCCTCGTAGTACAGCAGCATGAAATCGCGCTGCCCGCTCCCCTCGCCGACGCGCGCGATGCCGCCGTAGCGCGCCACGCCGTGCTCCACGTGCACCACGAGATCATTGACCTTGAGATCGCGGAAGCCCGGGCTGAAGGCCGAGACGCGGCGCCGCTTGGTCTCGCGCTCGGCGTGCTCTCCGAACACCTCGCGCTCCGTCAGGACCTGGATGCCGACCGCCGGCAGGATGAAGCCCTGCGTCAGCCGCCCCGGCGCCACCACGACCCGCGGCGCCGCCGCCCCGGCGGGCGTCACGGCGCCCGCGGCCGCCGCGCCCGAACGCGCGGCCCCCGGGATCACCGCGTCGGGCGCTCCGACGATGCGCGGCGGCTGGCCGTACTGCGTCAGCACCTCCGCCAATCGCTCGATCCGGCCGACCGTCTCCATCAGGCAGAGCGTCGTCATCCCGGGCGGCGTCTGCGCGATGTCCTTGGCCAGATCCTGGAGGCGCGCGTTGTAGGCGCGCACCGGCGTGCAGGCGACGCGAACCGGCCTGGTCCCCTCCTCGAGCGCGAGCTCCGACAGCTTCAGGCGCGCCCGTTGCGCCGCCGCTTGCAGCGAGTCGCGCGGGATCAGGAGCTCCTCCGGCAGCGGCATGGTGAAATCGGCGGTGAGGTCGAGCCCGGCGTGCATCTCGACGAAGACGCTCTCGATCTCCGACTGCACCCGGCTCGCCTCCCAGGCGCACAGGAGGGCGTCGGGCGCGTAATCGAAGAGGGTGGCGAAATCGGGGTCGACCAGGCGGACGCAGGCCTCGAAGCCGGCGAAGGGCCGGCCGGTCGCGAGACCCTCGACCTTCTCCGCCAGATCGTCGGAGCGCAGCACCGCCGCGGCTCCGTGCCGCTCGTCGCGGCGCGCCGCCAGCGCCGCGCGCAGCCGCTCGAGCGCCGCCGCGTCCCACGGGTACTCGCGTACCGGACCGACGCGCGCCGCCGTCACCGGCTCGCCCGAGCGCTGCGTCCCCGGATCGAACCGGCGCACCGTGTCGATCACCTCGCCCCAGAATTCCACCCGAAGGGGCAGCGTCGCGTCGGGCGGGAAGAGATCGATGATGCCGCCGCGGCGCGAGAACTCGCCGGTCTCCGACACCAGGTCGACGCGCACGTACCCCGCGCCGAGGAGCGCCCCCGACAGGTCGTCCGGCCGCATTGACTGCTGCGGGCGGATGTCGAACGTCGTGGTGTCGAAGACGCGCGGCGCGGCCAGCGGGAAGATGAGCGCCCGCACCGGCGCGACGACGATCGCCTCGCCCGGCTCGCGCAGCGCGCGCAGCGCCTCGACCCGGTCGCACGCCACTTGAAGGTGCGGCGCCATCTCCTGGTACGGGTCGGCCTCGAGAGCGGGGAACTGCAGCACGCGGACCGCGTCGCCGCCGCGCGTCGCGGCCGCCGCGAAGGCGAGATCGGCGCGGAACGGCTCGGCCTCGATCTCGCTCGGCACCAGGAGGATCAGCTTGCCGCCCGGGGCCCGGTCCAGCAGCGACGGCAGAAGCGCCGCCGCGGCCGACAGGCTGGGCCCCGCGAGCGACAGCCACCCGGTTCGATCGCGCAGCCGGTCGAGCGCCGTCCGGAGCGCCGCGTCCCGCCCCGGAAGGTCGAGAAGCGCGCGGACCTCCGGGATCACCGCCGCCGCCCCGCGGGCCGCGCTCCGCCGGCGCGCCCCGCCGCGAGCTTCCGCGCCCGGGCGATCAGGCCGGAGGTGGACCGCCCGGAGCGCAGCCGCACCCGCACGACCCGTCCGCCGGCGCCTTCGACGGTCGTGCGGCCGACGATGTCCTTCTTCCGGTAGTCGCTCCCCTTGACCAGCACGGCGGGAAGGACGGCCTCGATGACGCGCGCCGGAGTCGCCTCGCCGAACGGGACGACGTAGTCGACCGGCTTGAGTCCCGCCAGCATCTCCATCCGCTCGGCGAGCGGGACGATCGGCCTCCCGTTCCCCTTCAGCCGCCGGACCGAGGCGTCGCTGTTCACGCCGACGACCAGGCAGTCGCCCAGGGCGCGCGCCGCGACCAGGAGCCGCACGTGCCCCGCGTGCAGGAGATCGAACACCCCGTTGGTGAACACGACACGCACCCCGCGCCGCCTCAGACCCGCGAACAGCCGCGCCGCGCGCGCCGGCGGCACCACGATACCCTGCGCCGGCGCCCGGCCCGTGACGGCGCGCCGCTTCATCGCGACGCCTCCGGCTTCAGGCGCCCGTAGCGGCCGCGTCGATCGCGCCAGCGGATGCGCGCCACGTCGCGCAGCATGTTGAGCGAGTCGCGCACCGGATCCACCTTCGATCCCGGCGCGTTGCGCCACAGGACCGGGATCTCCCGCACCACGAGACCGGCCCGGGCGGCGAGATACAGGATCTCGACGTCCCACGCGAAGCGATCGATGCGCGCCGTGCGGAAGAGCCGCACCACCGCGTCGCGCCGCATCACCTTGAAGCCGCATTGCGTGTCGCTGTACGGCAGCCCGGTCAGCAGGCGCACGATGCGGTTGAAGATGCGGCCCATCCCCTCGCGCCAGAACGGCTGGTGCACCTCGACGAGCGGGCCGCCCGCCCCGCGCGAGCCGATCGCCATGTCGCAGGCGCCGGCGGCGACCGGCTCGAGAAGACGCGGCAGCTCCTCGATCGGCGTGGAGAAATCGGCGTCGCTGACCAGGACGTAGGTCCCCTCGGCCAGGAGGACGCCGTGCTTGACCGAGTATCCCTTGCCGCGATTGACGCCGTTGCGCAGGACGCGCAGGGTGAGAGGCGCCGCGTCCGCCAGGGTCGCGGCGGCGCGCTCGACCAGCGCCGCGGTCCCGTCGGCGCTGCCGTCGTCGACCACCACGACCTCGGCGGGGCCGAGCTGGCTTCCGGGGCCCCGCAGCCAATCCAGGAGCCGCGCCAGACTGCCGCTGATCCGCCCGGCCTCGTTGTAGGCCGGGATGACGATGGAGAGCCGGATCGTCGCCGTCAGGATCCTCCGCCGCCGGCCTTCGACGAGCAGTCCAACCGGAGGAGGGACTTCCTAAGGGCGACCTGCGCCCGCTTGAAGTCGACCTCCGCGTCGGACGCCTGCAGGCGCCCGAGCGCCCGAGCGCGCGCCTTCCCGGCCCGATCGCGGTCGATCTCCTCGGCGCGCTCGGCGACCTGGGCGAGGATCGTGACCCGGTTCGGCAGCACCTCGGCGAACCCCTGCGCGATCGCGACGTACTTCTTCGTCGTGCCGCGGCGGTACATCAGCTCGCCGACGTCGAGGGCGGTCAGAAGCGGCGCGTGCCCCGGCAGGACGCCCATCGAGCCCTCGGTCCCGGGGATCACCACCTCGTCCACGGCCATCGACACGATCCGCTTCTCGGGCGTGACGATGTCGAGCTCGAGCTCTTTAGGAAGCATTTTTCATCTGCGCGGCCTTCTCGACGACCTCCTCGATGCCGCCGACCATGTAGAACGCCTGCTCCGGCAGGTCGTCGTGCTTGCCGTCCACCACCTCGCGGAAGCCGCGCACCGTGTCCTTGATCGGGACGTACTTGCCCTTCAGACCGGTGAACTGCTCGGCGACGAAGAACGGCTGCGACAGGAAACGCTGGATCTTGCGCGCCCGGGCGACCACCAGCTTGTCCTCCTCGGAGAGCTCGTCGATGCCCAGGATCGCGATGATGTCCTGCAGGTCCTTGTAGCGCTGCAGCACGCCCTGCACCGCGCGCGCGGTGTCGTAGTGATCCTGGCCGACGATGCGCGGGTCGAGGATGCGCGAGGTCGACGCCAGCGGATCGACCGCCGGGTAGATCCCCATCTCGGAGATCTGCCGCGACAGGTTGGTCGAGGCGTCGAGGTGGGCGAACGTCGTGGCCGGCGCCGGATCGGTGTAGTCGTCGGCCGGCACGTAGATCGCCTGCACCGAGGTGATCGAGCCGTTCACCGTGGAGGTGATTCTCTCCTGAAGCTCACCCAGCTCGGTCGCCAGGGTCGGCTGGTAGCCGACGGCCGACGGCATCCGGCCGAGCAGCGCCGAGACCTCCGATCCGGCCTGCGTGAACCGGAAGATGTTGTCGATGAACAGCAGGACGTCCTGCTTCATCTCGTCGCGGAAGTACTCGGCGACCGTCAGGCCGGTCAATCCAACCCGAAGCCGCGCGCCGGGCGGCTCGGTCATCTGGCCGTAGACCAGCGCCGTCTTGTTGATGACGCCCGACTCCTTCATCTCGAGCCAGAGGTCGTTCCCCTCGCGGGTGCGCTCGCCGACCCCCGAGAAGACCGACACGCCGCCGTGCTTCATGGCGACGTTGTTGATCAGCTCCATGATGATGACGGTCTTGCCGACGCCGGCGCCGCCGAACAGTCCGGTCTTGCCGCCCTTGAGGTACGGCTCGATCAGATCGATGACCTTGATGCCGGTCTCGAACATCTCCAGCTTGGTGTTCTGCTGCTCGAAGGTCGGCGCCGCGCGGTGGATCGGGAGCGTCTTCTTCGCGGTGATCGCGCCCATCTTGTCGACCGGCAGGCCGAGGACGTTGATGACCCGGCCCAGCACCTCGTTCCCCACCGGCACGGTGATCGGCAGCCCGGTGTCGGTCGCCTTCATGCCGCGGATCATGCCGTCGGTCGCCTCCATGGCGACGCAGCGCACGCGTCCCTCACCGAGGTGCTGCTCGACCTCGGCGGTCACCTTGATCGGGGTCGGCACCTCGAACCCGTCGCTCGTGATGAGCACCGCGTTGTAGATCGGCGGCAGGGCGCTCTCCGAGAACTCCACGTCCACCACCGGTCCGATGACCTGCACGACCTTTCCGACGTTCATTCCCCGCTCCTTGTCACGCGCGTGTCGCCGGCGCGGGCAGGGCGCCCGTCCGGCGTCTCTCTTTCATGTCCAGAATGGCGTCCCTGAGCTGGTCGGGATGCGCGATCCCGTCGAGCGCCGTCTCGCCATGCTCCGCCGCCGTCTGGATGACCACCTTTCCGAACCCGAGAGCCCGCCCGAAGATCGACTGCTCGCAACTGACGTTCTGGATGATCTCCAGCGGGCTGTCGATCATCCGCACCGTCAGAACTCCCGACTCGTCGATCACCCGTTGCGTCGTCACCGCCCAGAGGTCGGCGCGCCACTCGAGCCATTTCCACAGCCCCCAGACGACCGCGACCAGAAACGCCGCGCCCGCCGCGATCCGCAGCCCCCGTTCGGGCCGCAGGAACGAGGCGCCCGCCACGCCCGCCAGGAACAGCGGCAAGAGCGCCGGCCCCGCGAGACGGATCGGATGCCGGTGCACGATCAGCTCCACCTGCTCGCCCGGCCGCAACCGCGAACGCATCCAGGCTCCTTTACTTCAGCGCCTCGGCCCCGCTCACGACCTCGAGGATCTCCTTGGTGATCGACGCCTGCCGGATCTTGTTCATCTTCAGCGTCAGGGTGTCGATCATCTCCGTGGCGTTGCGCGTGGCGTTGTCCATCGCCGTCATCCGGGCGCCCTGCTCGGCCGCGGCCGACTCCAGGAGGGCGCGGTAGATCTGCGTCCCGACGTGCCGCGGCAGGAGCCCGTCGAACAGCGTGAGATCGTCCGGCTCGTAGATGTAGTCCCTGGGCTGCATGCCGGCCGGCAGACCGGCCTCGGCGAGCATCGCCGCGGCGGCCTCCTCGAAGATCGACAGCGGGATCGGCAGCAGCGTTTCGACGATGGGACGCTGCTGGATCACCGACTTGAACTCGTTGTAGACCAGGTAGACCGAGTCGACTTCACCGGCGGTGAACACCTTCACCAGGTCGCGTCCCAGATCGACGGCGTGGCTCACGTCGATCGACTTGAAGATGTCGACCTCGGTGCGCCGCACGGTGTAGGAGCGGTGCTTGAACCAGTCGCGCGCCTTGCGGCCGATGACATCGACCTTGATGTCAGAGACGGGTTTCTCGCCACGCGTGCGCAGCTCGTCCAGGAAGGCGCGCGCGCGGGCCAGGATGTTGGTGTTGAACGCGCCGCACAGCCCCTTGTCGGAGGTCATCACGACGACGATGGCCCGCTCCTCGGGCCGGCGCGCCAGCAGCGGGTGCTTCGACGCCTCGGCGCGCGCCGCCAGCGACGAGAGCACCTCGAGCATCTTGCGGGCGTAGGGCCTCACCGCGATGATGCGCTCCTGCGACTTGCGCATCTTCGAGGCCGACACGAGGTACATGGCGCGGGTGATCTGCTGCGTGCTGCGGACGCTGCGGATGCGGGTGCGTAAGTCACGGACGTTGGCCATCGTTGCGTCCCTTGGAGCCGGTCCGGCTAGGCCGCGACGGCGCGGGCCTTGAAGTCGGTCTTCACCGCCTCGAGCAGCTTGCGGGCCTCGGCCTTCATCGCGTCGTCGAACGTCTTCTTCTCGAGCAGCATCCGCGCCACCGGCCGGCCCGCCCCGTCGAGGTACTTGTAGAGCGCCTCCTCGAACGGCCGCACCTGCTCGACTTCGATGTCGTCGAGAAAGCCGTTGACGCCGGCGAACAGCGCGATGACCTGCTTCTCCACCGCGATCGGACGGTACTGGCCCTGCTTCAGGAGCTCGGTGAGGCGCTTCCCGCGGTGCAGCTGCGCCTGCGTCGCCTTGTCGAGGTCCGACCCGAACTGCGCGAACGCCGCCATCGATCGATACTGCGCCAGATCGAGACGCAGCGTTCCGGCGACCTGCTTCATCGCCTTGATCTGCGCGTTGCCGCCGACGCGGCTGACCGACAGCCCGACGTTGACCGCCGGCCGGATGCCCGAGAAGAACAGGTCCGACTCGAGATAGATCTGGCCGTCGGTGATGGAGATGACGTTGGTCGGGATGTAGGCCGACACGTCGCCGGCCTGCGTCTCGATGACGGGAAGCGCGGTCAGCGACCCGCCGCCCAGCTCGTCGCTCAGCTTCGCGGCGCGCTCCAGGAGGCGCGAGTGCAGGTAGAAGACGTCGCCCGGGTACGCCTCGCGTCCCGGCGGCCGGCGGAGCAGCAGCGAGATCTCGCGGTACGCCGCGGCGTGCTTGCTCAGGTCGTCGTAGATGCACAGCACGTGCTTCTTATTGTCGCGGAAGTATTCGCCCATGGCGCAGCCGGCGTACGGGGCGATGTACTGCATGGTCGCCGGCTCGCTCGCCGAGGCGCTGACCACGATGGTGTACTCCATCGCGCCGTGCTCCTCGAGCGTCTTGACCACCTGCGCGATGGTCGAGCGCTTCTGGCCGATGGCGACGTAGACGCAGATGACGCCCGTCCCCTTCTGGTTGATGATCGCGTCGACCGCGACGGCGGTCTTGCCGGTCTGGCGGTCGCCGATGATCAGCTCGCGCTGGCCGCGGCCGATCGGGATCATCGCGTCGATCGCCTTGAGGCCGGTCTGCAGCGGCTCCTTGACCGGCTGCCGGTCGACGACGCCGGGCGCCAGCCGCTCGAGGGGATTCATCACGTCGGTCGCCACCGCGCCCTTGCCATCCTGCGGCTGGCCGAGCGGGTCGACCACGCGACCGATGAGCGCGTCGCCGGCGGGGACCTCCATGATGCGGCCGGTCCGCTTGACCGTGTCCCCTTCCTTGATCTTCATGAACTCGCCGAGGAGCACCGCGCCGACCGACCCCTCCTCGAGGTTGAGCGCCATGCCGAAGACGCCGTGCGGCAGCTCCAGGAGCTCACCCGCCATGCAGCTCTCGAGGCCGTTGATGCGTGCGATGCCGTCGCCGACCGACATGACCGTGCCGACCTCGCGCACGTCGATGCCGGCCCGGAAGCCCTCGATCTGCTTTTTCAGGGCGCTGACGATCTCGTCTGCCTTGATCTCCGCCATCGTCTCTCCTCGAAGCCTGTCCGATTTGTCTATCTCGCCGTCGCCAGCCGCCGGTGCAGCGCCTCGAGGCGGCTCCGGATCGTGCCGTCGTACACGCGCGAGCCGATCGTCGTGACCGCGCCTCCGAGCACCGCCGGGTCCACCGTCACCGTCAGCCGCACCTTTTGCCCCGTCATCGTCTCGAGCGCCGCCTTGAGGGCCGCCGTCTCGGCGTCGTCCAGCTTCGCCGCCACCGTCGTCCTGGCCGGCACGATCGCCGTCGCCGCGTCCCGGATCGCGTGCAGCGCCGTGGCGATCGCCGGAAGGGCGCCAACGCGGCGGTGCGCGATCACCACGGCGATGAAGCGGCGCGCCAGGTCGGACAGCTTCGCCGCCGACGCCAGGGACTCGAGCGCCTTCTCCTTCTGATCGGCGGGCACCGTCGCATCGTCGAACCAGGCGCGCAACACAGGCTCCGCGCCCAGGATGCGGGCCAGGAGGTCGATCTCGGCGCTCGTTTTCACGAGCGCCGGGCCGTCCCCGGCTCCCACGATCTCGGCGAGGGCGCGCGCGTAGCGCCCGGCGACAGCGTCCGTCATCACGTCGTCTCCAGCGATGAGGCCTGATTGCGGCCCGCGCGTCCGGCGCGCGGTCGACCCGGCCGCGGCACCGCCGCGTTCGCTAACCCACTGCATGCAAAGCGGAACGCGGAATCTAGCACACGCCTCGGAAAAGTGTCAAACGCGTCATTCCAGTACACTCTGCCGCGTGGGCCCCGGCACGAACTCGCAGCTCGCACTGGTGATGAGCGGGGGCGGCGCGCGCGCCGCCTACCAGGTGGGGATGCTGCGCTGGCTGGCGCGCCGTCACCCCGACATCCACGTTCCGATCCTGACCGGGGTGTCGGCGGGAGCCATCAACGCCGCCTTCCTGGCCTCGCAGGTCGACCCGTTCCCGGTCGGCGTCGATCGGCTCGCCCGGCTCTGGAGCCGGCTGACCGCGGACCACGTCTTCCGCGTCGACAGCCTCTCGCTGGCCCGCAACGTCATGCGCCTCGGGCTGAAGCTGGTCTCGGGCGGCGTCGCCGCCGCCCCGCGCGCGCACGCCGCCGTCGACACCACGCCGCTCCAGGTGCTCCTGGAGGGGATCCTCTCGAGCAGCCCCGACGGACTGCCCGGGATCGCGGAGAACATCAGGCGCAAGACCCTCAAGGCCGTCGCGATCACCGCCTCGAGCTATACGACGGGGCAGTCGATCACCTGGGTCGAGGGGAGCGACATTCCGCTCTGGGAGCGCGCCCACCGCAAGTCGGTCAACACGCGGATCCGCGTCCAGCACGTGATGGCCTCGGCGGCGCTGCCGATCTTCTTCCCGGCCATCGAGGTCGAGGGACAGTGGTACGGCGACGGCGGCATCCGCCTGACCGCCCCGCTCTCCCCCGCCGTCCACCTGGGGGCCGACAAGGTCCTGGCGATCTCGACACGCTACAACCGCACGCGCGCCGAGGCCGACCGGCCGTCGTCGAACGGCTACCCGCAGCCGGCGCAGATCGTCGGCTCCCTGTTCAACGCCGTGTTCCTCGATCTGTTCGACGCTGACGCCCTGACCCTGGAGCGGGTGAACAAGGCGATGGAGATCCTGCCGCCCACCCTGCGCGGCGACTATCGGATGGTGCGGCTCCTGGTCCTCCGCCCGTCGCGCGACCTCGGCAAGCTGGCGAACGACTACGAGGCCCGTCTCCCGTTCGCCTTCCGCTTCATGACCCGCGGCCTCGGGACGCGCGAGATGCGCTCCAACGACCTGCTGTCGCTGATGATGTTCCAGCCCGACTACCTGACCCGCCTCATCGAGCTGGGCGAGGCCGACGCCGAGGCGCGTCGCGACGACCTGGACGCGTTCCTGGCGGGCTGAGTCAGGGAGCCGTCAGAAGCCGATCTCCTTGAGCGTCGCCTCGAACCTGGGATTCCCGACGTACTTCTTGAAGGAATCGTCCTGCCTCGGGTCCGGGAGGCTCTCGCCGGGCAGGACATTCGCCCGGTGCTCGTGCGCCTTCTTGAGATTGGCGAGCGTGCCGTCGAGGTCGCCCAGCTCCGCCTCGGCACATGCGAGGTTGTAGTAATACAGAGGATAGTCGGGGTCCGCGACGATCGCCGCTTCGAAATGCCTCTTCGCGTCCTCCAGCCGGCCCGTGAGCCCGTAGGCCATTCCAAGCTGGTCGCCCAGGATCCGCCGATTCACGAGCTCGAGGCCGCCCGACGCGCCGGACAGCGTCCTGGCCTTCTCGTATTCCGGTATCGAGTCGCCAAACCGCTCCTGATAGAAAAGGCAGTGTCCGAGATAGAGATGCGCGACCGCGTTCTCGGGCATCGTCGCGACCACCGCCCGGAACGACTTCTCGGCCTTGGCGAAGTCCTTCCTGCCATAGGCCTCGAGCCCCTTCTCGATCTCCTTCTTTGCGCCGGGAGAAACGGCGGCGTCTCTCTTCTCCGCCTCCGGACCCGGCGTCGTCGCGACGGCGGACGCGTCCGTTCGGGACAAGACCGCCAGCCCGATTGCGAGGAAAAGCGTCGCGACTCTCACTTCGCGTGCGGACGCATGATCTCCTCGAGGAGATCGGGCCTGGCCGTGACGCGCTCGAGCTTCGGGAAGCGCAGACCGCCGTTCCAGTCGAGCGGGTAGCTCTTGAAGAACTCGCCGTTCTCGGCCAGCAGAACGATCGGCTGGCCGCTCCCCTTGCCGAGACGCAGGGCGTCCTCCAGGACGTGGCGCGAGTAGCGCCGGCCGTCGACGGCGACGAGCTTCATCCCGGGGGCGAGACCGGCGCGCGCCGCGGGACTGTCGGTCAGGACGTCGATGATGGCGCCGTCCTTGTGCGCGTCGAACCCGAGGGAGAACAGCTCGTCCGTGATCTCGTAGGCGTCCGCGTCCTCGCGCGCCTTCACGCGCGGACCCTTCTCGTCGCTCCAGGCCAGACGCCATCCGGCCGCCTCGACGCCGCCGAGGGGGGCGCGCGGGTGGATTTGCTGCACCCGCTCGGCGAAGAACCGCTTCCAGTCGTGCTCCGCCACCCGGTTCAGGGCGGAAAAGACGTCGTCCGCGACGTAGGTCTGCAGCGTCGGCGACGAGTCGGAGCCGCCCAGGAACAGCTTGCAGAAATCATCCAGCGACTTCTTCCCGCCCGTCGCCTCGCGGATGACGGTGTCGGCCTCCAGCCAGATGAGGGTTCCCTCGTCGTAGAAGTCGACCGAGCGGCGCTGGCTCTGCCAGGCGCCGGGCGACTCGTACAGGATCTGCGCGGCGGTGCCGGTGTCCTCGACCGGGCGCCAGGCGCGGCCGCCGCGGTTGTCGAGCGTGGCGCCGATCGACGCGAGGTGATCGCGCGACTGCTCCGGTGTCATCAGCCCGGCGCGCGCCCCGAGCAGCCAGCCGAGATAGTTCGTCAGCCCCTCGTAGGCCCAGAGCATGCTGCCGTCCATCGGCTGCCGGAAGTCGGGTGTCGCCAGCCCGGCGGGGCGGCGGAACTTGCCGTTCCAGGAATGGGTCATCTCGTGCGACAGGAGATCGGCGTGCAGCAACCGCAGGTCGTCGTCGAGGAGGGTGCGCTCGTGCACCCGGTCGTCGCTCGACTGGTGGTGCTCGAGGCCGAAGTGCGCGGTGTGGTCGCTCAGGGTCACAAGGAAATGGTACCGGTCGTAGTGCCGCGCCCCGTAAAGCGCGATCGCCTCCGCCACCAGCCGGCGGAAGGCGTCAAGCACTTCGGGCTTCGCCCCGAGCGCCGCCTCGCTGTCGGCCGCCATGTCGAGGAAGGCCGGCCGCGGGTCGTTCGCCGGCGACAACGCCATGGTCCGGAAGTGCGCCCCCGACAGGACCGGGGAATCGACGAGGGTCGTCAGGCTGACCGGCTTGAACTGGAGCGTCACCGGCTGCGCGTTGGCGCCGGCGGGCTCGGGCGCCGGGGCGCCCGGCGCGGGACCGCCCGAGGGCGGACCGCTCACCGTCTCGAGCGCCGTGCCGTAGAACCATCCGGCCGGCAGCCTGAGCTCGGCCTTGAAGCGGATGTCGTCGCTCTTGGGCCCCGCCGGATAGAGCAGGACCTGGTTCCACGACACCATCGCCAGCTGCGCCGTCGCCGAGGCCCCGGAGGTGAACCCCTCCGTCTCGCTCGGCGTGACGAAGTCGAGCTCGGCCTCGATCGTTCCGCCCGGCGGCGGGACCTCCAGGTGAATCTGGTACATGTCGGCCGGATCGCGCTTCCAGGCGAGCCTCTTGCCGCCCGACGTGAAGACCATCTTGATGACGTCGTCCAGCGGCCCCGTCGGCCCGTGCTCCCCGGGGATCCACTTGGGGTAGACCAGGGTCACGGCACCCGCCGCCGCTGGGATCGTCTCCTTGATGTGGAACAGGTGCCGCGGCGCCTCCGTCGCGTCGACCCGCAGAGCGATCTCCCCCGCCGCCGCCCCCTCGCTGCCAGCCGTCGCAGCGATGGCCACGCCCGGGCTCGAGCCGGCAAGAAACGCAAGCAAGGCGAGCGTTCCGCAAGTCAAATTGTTCACGAGCGTGTGCGCAGATTTTCGCGCTGAACGGTCCGGCGAAGATTGATCTGTCAGCATGGGCGAAAGCCTAAGGGGACCCAGCGGCGAGTGTCAACGCCCCCCGGCCCAGGGCCCCGTCGCGCCGCGCTGTGGCGCGATGGGTGGGCGCGCTGCAAGGCGCGGGCAGGTCTCCCGCAGCCAGCCCGTGCCGGCGCCCCCCGGGACGCGAAAAACAAATCGCGCCCGCGGGGCCGTCCGAGACGGAGCGCCCAGGGCCCCGTCGCGCCGGGGTGCGGCGCGATGGGTGGGCGCGCAGCGAGGCGAGAGGAGGTCTCCCGCAGCAAGGCCGCCCCCGCGCCCCCCGGGACGCGAAAAACAAATCGTGTCCGCGGGGCCGTCCGAGACGGAGCGCCCAGGGCCCCGTCGCGCCGGGCTGTGGCGCGATGGGTGGGCGCGCAGCGAGGCGAGGGGAGGTCTCGCGCAGCGAGACCGGACCCGTGCCCCACGGGCGCGATTTGTTTTTCGCTTCCAGGTCGGCGTCAGTCGGCGTTAGAAGGTCGCCGCAAACGACAACCGGTAGGCGTTATTGTCCAGCTCGACCGGATGCTCGTGCAGCGTCACGTGGTCGAACTGAATCTTCCGGTCGTGCCCCTTGACGAACCAGGTCAGGCCGAAGGTCCGCCCGCGGACTTCGTTGCTCGTCGGGCCGCGATCGGTGTCGATCACCTCGTAACGTCCAGAGAGCTGAACGTGGCCGATCCCCGCTTCCCACGGGAACAGGACGCCGGCCTGCACGTATCCCGCCTGCGTCGAGAGGGTCTCGAGACCGTCGGTCAGGTAGTCGTCGCGCCTCTGGATCCAGGCGCCCTCCGTCACCAGCGACCACCCCGACTGGTACGGCTGCTCGTAGAAGTAATCGAAGGCCCAGGCGCGGTAGTCGCGGCGCTCGGTCTCGAACCCGGCCGCGTCCCTCGGATCGGTGCGGCCGTTCTGGAAGTCGCCCTGTCCGCCGATCTGGAGAATCTTCTGCTTACCGAACGTCGTGCCGGTGAAACCGAACCCCGGCTCGCGGGTAAACCAGTTGTACGAGAGGCGCGCCGACCCGCGCAGGCTGCTGCTGGTGTTGGTGTCCTCCTGATCGGAGCCGTCGAAGACCGCGACGCGGTACTGCATCCCGGCGTGGTTCCCCCAGATCATCCCGCCCTGGTCGCGCAGCCCCTCGATCGCCGGCCGCACCGCCGTGGCGATCGAGCGGTCGACCAGGAGCTGGTTGAATCCCGATTCGAGGTTCTGGCGCAGGAACGGCACCTTGAACTGCCCGACCGCGAGCTGCAGGCCTTCGGTGTGCCGGAAGTTCAGGAACGCGTCCTTGAACCTGAAGCCGGTGTCGTCCCTGAGAATCTTGCTGCCGATGTTGTCCTGGCCGGCCTGGATGAAGATCTCGAGCGAGCTCGACAGGCGCGCGCGCACCAGGATCCGGGCGCGCCTGACGAGGAAGTCGTAGATGTCGCCGTCCTGCGCGGGCGGGGCGCCGGCGCCGGTCGGGACGAGATCGGGGCCCGCGTCGACCGCCCAGGCCATCAGGCGGAACTCCATCTCGAGCCTGGTCTGCTCTTTCTCGTACAGCGTCACCGCGGCGCGCGCCGGCCCGGCCGGGACGAACGTCAAAAGGGCGAGCAGCGCGGCGATCCTCGGGCGGCGCATATCGAATCCCTCCCGTCGACGGGATGATGCGGGGCGGGACGCTACCACAAGCTCCGCTCGTGTTGACCCGCCGCCCGGTGTTCTCCCACAATCGCCCTTCGATGAGCGCCACCCCGTCCGCCCCGCCGGTCCCGATCGGGAAAAAGCCCTCCGGCGCCGCCGCCACCGACGGCGGCTTCCGCTGGCGCAGCCGCGAGATCTCGCGCATCGAGGGATTCAGCGACGCGGTCTTCGCCTTCGCCGTGACGCTGCTCGTCGTCTCGCTGGAAGTGCCGCAGACCTTTCACGAGCTGCGGCAGTCGATGGACGGGTTCGTCGCCTTCGCCCTCGGGTTCGCGCTGCTGTTCTGGATCTGGTTCCAGCAGTACCTGTTCTTCCGGCGCTACGGTCTGACCGACGGCTGGACCATGACCCTCAACGGCGTGCTCCTGTTCGTGGTGCTGTTCTTCGTCTACCCGCTCAAGTTCCTGTTCGTGAACCTGGTGCGGGCCCTCGCCGGCCGCTCGCTGGACGTCCTGATGCCCGACGGCACGCTCCATCCGGCGATCGCGCCCGGCGAGGGCGCCTCCCTGATGATGATCTACAGCTCCGGATACGTCGCCATCTTCCTCATCCTCTGGCTCCTCTACCGCAACGCCCTGCGGCAGCGCGCCGGGCTCGCCCTCTCCCCCGTCGAGGAGCTCGCCACCCGGGCCGGCGCCCGCGAGCATCTGATCAATGCCGGCATCGGCGGTCTGTCGCTCGCTCTCGCCGGCCTGGAGAGGGGCTCTGCCTTCGCGGGCTGGATCTACCTCCTGGTCGGACCGTCCCTGGCCCTGCACGGGTGGCTGTCCGGCCGGGCCCGCGAGCGCCTCGAGACGCGGTTGACGAAAGGCGCCCCCGTTTCCTAGACTTACCGGCCCTGCCGGGCACCGACCGGCCGTCCAACGAATATGCGTTCGTCTAGAGGAGTCGAGATGAGATACGTGCGATCCGTCATGCGTCTGCTGCCCGTCATCGGACTGGTCCTCCTGGTCCTGTCCGGAGGGGCCGCCCTCGCCCAGACATCGGAAGGGGCGGCCGGCCATCACGGCGGCGGCGAGGCCAACCTGGTCCTCCCGGACGTCGGGCAGGTGCAGTTCCTGGGGATGAGCGGGCGCGCGCTCCTGATGCTCGGTCTTCTGGTCTGCGGCCTCGGGCTCGCATTCGGCCTGACGATGCTCAGCCAGGTGAAGAACCTGCCGGTGCACCGCTCGATGAGCGAGATCTCCGAGCTCATCTACGAGACCTGCAAGACCTATCTCATCACGCAGGGGAAGTTCATCCTCCTGCTCGAGCTGTTCATCGGCGTGATCATCGTCCTCTACTTCGGCCTGCTGCAGCATTTCGAGGCGATCAAGGTCCTCATCATCCTGATCTTCAGCCTCATCGGCATCGGCGGCTCGTACGGCGTGGCCTGGTTCGGCATCCGGATGAACACCTACGCCAACTCGCGCACCGCCTTCGCGAGCCTGCGCGCCAAGCCGTTCCCGCTCTACTCGATCCCGCTCAAGGCCGGGATGAGCATCGGCATGCTCCTGATCAGCGTCGAGCTCCTGATGATGCTCTGCATCCTTCTCTTCATTCCGGGCGATTACGCCGGCCCCTGCTTCATCGGATTCGCGATCGGCGAGTCGCTCGGCGCCGCGGCGCTGCGGATCGCCGGCGGCATCTTCACCAAGATCGCCGACATCGGCTCCGACCTGATGAAGATCGTCTTCCGCATCAAGGAGGACGACGCGCGGAACCCGGGCGTGATTGCCGACTGCACGGGCGACAACGCCGG
>Ga0134121_10000035_pt1 | contig 144460 bp, 87 predicted proteins | sample KB301_FD_96463 | JGI IMG/M metagenome (GOLD analysis project Ga0134121, IMG submission 96463) | Terrestrial soil microbial communities without Nitrogen fertilizer from Kellogg Biological Station, Michigan, USA - KB3-0-1 | ecosystem: Environmental > Terrestrial > Soil > Unclassified ... | reverse complement strand
GGAGGAGTTTTGAGAAAAAACTACAGCAACTTTACAACAACTCCCTCGACTCAATTTTCTATTTTGTTCTTAAGTCTTTGAATTATTTGAGTTTATTGGTAGCGGGGGGCGGGATCGAACCGCCGACCTTGGGGTTATGAATCCTGCTTCAGCCGCTGCACACAACGCCTTCCAAAGAATAAACCGCATGATCCGCGGAGAAACAGTCGTTTGAGCAGAACATAACGCCCACGGGTACATACAGCGCAAGGAAGATTACAGCAACTTTACAACAAATTCGATTACCAAAACGCGAGTCAACCTAAACAATTCCCATTGAAAGGAACGCTTGTGACTCAACTAATAAACTCGCGGTAGCCTTGAGACTTCGTCTCGTAGATGATGATGGCGTTCCGTGCTTCGTGACATGCTGCCCCCCAGTCGTTAGGAGATCTTCAAGCCCACCGACGCACGAAGAACGTGGGAGTCTTCAGATATGTTCCTGGAACCCGAGCGCGTTCTCCTGTGTCTAAACATCATGACATACTCATCTTGAAAGACCTTGGCGATTCCTTCACTCAATTCCAAAGCAGTGAACCAATAAACCAATTTTCCCCGCCTCGTTTTGTGCTAAAACTGTCGCAGGATGAACCATCACGATGGCACGCTGTCCAGGCGCAAGCTCCTCGCATACCTGTCAGTATCGTCTATTGCTGCTTCGGTCTGTGGAGTTGCACGCCGCACCATAGCTGCTCAACCTTCTCCGGAACAGAGGGACCTCGGCGCGCGCGTTTACAATATTGTTGACTTCGGGGCTGTTGGTGATGGAGCGACCGTTAACACGATCGCCGTCCAAAAAGCGATCGACACCTGCGCGAACGAAAACGGCGGGGCTGTTCTGGTTCCGGCCGGCGATTTCGTTACCGGCACCATTGAACTCAAGAGCAACGTCACGCTGAAGCTCGCCGCCAAAGGACGTTTGCTTGGTAGCCCAAAGATCGAGCACTACAGAGCGGGTAACAATATCCCGCCCGGTAACGGCAACGTCGTAATGATCTCCGCGGCCAACGCCGAGAACATTCGTATCGAAGGACCAGGAGTAATCGATGGCAATGGTGCGAAGTTTTTCACCGGTCGCGGCGACATGACTGGCCCAGGTCAAAACTCTTCCGAAGGTTATTATCAACGTCCGCATCTACTCATCTTCTATCGTTGTAAGAACCTCTCAATGCGCGACGTTTTCCTGACTGCGAGTGCCTATCATTGCGCGCGCATTCTTCAGTGCCAACACGTAGTGCTCGACGCCGTTAGAATTCACAATCGCGTCAATCTGAACAACGATGGGTTTCACATCAATAGTTCGCAATACGTGCACATCAGCAACTGCGACGTCATCTGCCAGGACGATGCTTGTGCTCTATTTGGCAGCAACAAGTTTATTACGGTCACGAATTGCACCTTCAGCACGCGTTGGTCTGTCTTTCGCTTCGGTGGCGGAGAAGCGGAGAACATCACAGTCTCGAACTGCGTGATCTACGACACCTACGGCTGTCCGATTAAGGCAAGGTTCGGCGCCAGATCACGTTTCGAAAACGTCACTTTTTCGAACCTGGTGATGAGAAACGTGACCGGACCGATTTCGCTTGGTCTTGATTCAACTCGCCGCAATCCAAACGCTGATACTCAACCAACGCCGCGGGGAGTTATTCGCAACCTCAAGTTCAACGGTATTCGTGCGACTGTCGTGGCGGAAGGGAAACAACACGAGGACCTGCCGTGGCCACAGAAGTTTCGCCCCGGTGAAACAAGGCAATGCATCGTCTTGAATGGAGTCGGTGAAGATTTTCTCGAGAACATCAGTTTTCAGGATGTCCAGGTTACTTATGAAGGCGGCGGCACTGCTGCGGAAGCGCAGCGCGAAGTGCCGAAAATCGCCGGCGAGTATTTCGAGATAGGGACGCCGCCCGCATATGGGATGTATGCGCGAAACGTTCGTGGTCTGGCGCTGAATAATGTGCGTTTTGAAGTGGACTCTTCGGATCTGCGCCCGGCTTTGGTATTTGAGAATGTATCCGATGCGATGGTGAGTGCGTTTAGTGCTGAGTCAGATGCTAAAGCGGAATCCTTAGTTCGTTTCACAAACGTGCGCGAGATTCTATTGTCAGCTTGTCGCATGTTGACGGCCGGGGCTGCATTTCTACACCTAAGTGGTCCAGGCAACGGAAACATCAGGATCGACGGCGGCGATATTTCCAAAGCCGCCAAGCCTGTTATATTTTCCGGTGGAGCAACATCGAAGGCGGTGAAAGTAGAACAGCGGAACGGTGGAATGCGAGAGTGACCACATTGCGCGCAAAGTATGGCCACGCTGACGCCAATTGCAGACGTGGGGGCAGGTGGATTCGAACCAGCGACCTTAGTCCCGAAGGATAGGCGCGGCAAACCTTAAGTATTTCAGTTTCGTCAACCTGCGTTTGTCACCAGTGTGGAGATTTCGACTACTCCTGCCACAATACCGGCTGACGAACAAAAAAATTCCGCACCACCTCATCGACAGTTGAATCCCCCGGCAGTTTTTTCCATAACTGGATGTATTCTGGCCGCCCGAGGGCCCGGCTCGCAAAAACAAGACTGATATGGCGCCTAGGCCATTCAGCGTCATACATCACGTCAGGCTTGAATGGCCAGGTCTTTTTGTCCTTTATATAAGGATACATGTACTCCATCGCTCGCCTGATGCCACGCCCATCACTAAGTGAGAAGTTCCACAGGTTGTCGTCTCGTGTGGAAAGGATCTGACAGACCATTGCCATCGCGTCGAGATTGAAAAGTGAGTAGCCGTAAGGCTTCGTGCGCCGCAGTTCTTCAGGAAAGCTGCCATCAGCAGCGATCTGATTTGGCACCAGGATGGTCTTGAAACGAGCGCGACAAAAGGATAGCAACTGCTGGTTTCCGATGAGTCGCCCGAAGGCAGCTACCTGCATTACCCAACATGTCCCATGATTATTCTTGGCTTCGCGCTCGTCGATGCCGTTCTTGCTTGTCGTCATCCACTGTACATAGTCGCCAAACCATTTCAAGAGCGCCGCTCGGTCAGTCGCTGTTAACGCGTTGGAGTCTTTGAGGACCTCGATTGCGCGTGCCACTTCCACCAAGTGAATCGTGTCAATGATGCCGATGCCGCGACCTGTGAAGCGGCCGTGAATCGCCTGCGCATATTGCAGGTTAGGATTCATCCGCGTTTGTTCATCGATGAACCAGGCTCGCAAGTGTTTCACCGCATGATTTGCGTAGCGTGTGTCTTTCGTCAACTTCCATGCAGCAACAAGCGCGGGCACCTGTATACTCATCCGCATCAGATAACGCCTGTGGTCGACAAAGTTGTTTGGGTTCGACATCCCATCGCGTTGGATGTAAGGACCATTCGGATTCTGTGGATCGGGCCACCAATAGTCACCTTCAGAAAAAAAGTCGTGCACACCTCCGGCACTACGCGGTGATACGGAAGCAGTGATCGTTATCGGTGCTTCTTTCAAAAAATCATTTGCAGCCTTGAGAACACGAGAGCGCTCAAGCTTCGCTACATTCAAACGCCACTGCGCCACACAGGGCATACTGTGCCAGCCACAAAAAGTCACAAGAAGCACAAACGTTCCCATTAAAACTTTGCTGGGTTTTGTGATTTTTTGTCGCTTCATCTCAATTCGGGTTCGATTTTGTAACTACTGGAATCCCAATCAACCGTGACTGTTGTTCCGTCGGCAAATGTGGTGCGCTCTTTGCGATAGTTGTTGCCGAGAAACTCGTGCCGGGTCATCTCCAGCATCCCAACACGTTTGTGCAACACACACATCTGGCGCATCAACGCCCTTGTCTTCTCAGAAACCGCCGCTTGATCGATCGGGATTTCCGGTATCCCGCCGAATAGCAGACCTTGCAGTAAGGTCTTCTCGTCGCGTGCGGTGAAGGAAACAATCACTGCATCGTGATAAACGAGATTGTAAAGGGGCACCAGGATCGCTTTGCTTCCTCCACCCGACGAGTTGATGATGTCGACATAGGGAATGGTCCAGTCCGCGCCCGATTCGGTAGCGGTTATCCCAAGATTCTGGCGTGACCAGGTGAGCATCGCGATCTGGCTGCGCATCGCGTCAGTGTGGGTGGTTGGATGTTCCGGATTGAAGTCCTGATCGGGCGGAACGTAGCCGATCACATCGATGTAAATGCCATCTGTCCTGATCCCGCGATCAAACAGCAATTGATAATTTTTGTGAAGGTGGCCGACTTGAAAGCGCGGATTCAGATAAGCCTGTCGACCGCCGTCCCAATGACGCATCATGGGAATGTTGCCCTGCTTTGAATCGCCAAAGCGTGAGCCCGGAAACTGTTGGGCGGGCAGGGAAGAATCCTTCTCCTGAACCGCAAACTGATCGTTGTAAGAAGGTGCGTCCAGGTAGTAATCGCGATATTGATCGTGAAAGATCACCGGATAGCCAATTTCTCTACACGTATCGACGAGTCGCTTCATCCCATCCCACCCGCCCGCCTCTTGAGGAGGGGGTAACGAGTCGGGATGTTGACGGTCATACCCGAGATGTGGCCAGCCGGAGACGAATACCAGCGCCCGTTCGAGTCCTTTAGCTTTGAGCTCGCGAAGCTGCCTGGCTCGTTCGTCGAATGTGGTAAGGCTATAGTTCTTCGAAGGATCCTTTGTGTCGTAGCGATCGCTCTCGGGGTTTAGATTACGCAGAATGCTCGCACGCATTTGCGGCACGCCAACCAAATCGCCGAGGAGCCGAGTGCGGGCGATCTTTTCTTTGAGGGAAACGAACAGTCCGCTTTCCAGTGCGTAGCGTCGATACCGCTTCGCCATGTCAACGTAATTGCCGTCCGTGATTGGAATCATGCGTGCCGATCGTAGATAGTTGAAATGGCCTAATTGCGCTCGCCATCTGGGACCAATCACCGTCGGCCCACCAGCCGGATGACTGAATTGATAAGCGGCATCGTCCGGAGTTTCGACGATCACCATCAAGCCTGAGGTTCCTTTTTGAAATCCCCACCACGACATAGACCACGACTCGATGACATGACTCTGCAGCAAACTGTGATCGGTGGGTGCAATCTTTCCATCGGGAGTAATGCTGCGAATCGGGTAGTATTGCTTCGGCCAGTTTCGTGGCAGCAGCGTGCCTCGACCATTACTCAGCAACGTGTAGTCGACGTCATTCGCGTCTAGAGCGCCGGGCCAGTCCAATTGCTGCAAGGTTGTGTCTTGCTCGTTCGCTGCGACATCGAACACAACTTCTTCGTTTCTGCCTTCGAGGCAGATCGTAAGGAACAACTCGAGGTCCAACTGACGTCCGTCATGTTGCCATCCGGAAAGTGAAATCTTCACGCCTGTTTTGAACGCAGCGTCGTAGGGGACGATGGAGATTGTCTTCGCATCCGCGAGTCGTAAAGAAAGAGCTTTGTCTTTAGACCTAACCAGCATCTCGCCAGGTTGGGATGGCATCATCCGCCACTGAACCGGCCCGGCTTGAATCGTTAAGCCAAGTTCGGTTTCGTTCAGGATTACCCGATTGGTTTTCCCGGCGATCATCCAATTCGCGCCGCTGTGCAACACGCTAATCGGCACCGCACCCCATTGCTCGCGCGCGAGTTGCTGCGCTCGGAGCCCTGTCGAAAGTGCGATGTTGAGGAGCAACGCGATTCCAAGACAGCCGATGCGATTCAGTTTTAGTGTAGTCATTTCGATTGCGGGCTCTAGAAAGGGAGCCGACATTTGGCACACTTTGGCCGAGCTACTTCCGTCATGAGGTACGTATACAAATGGAAGCCACCAGTTGTTAGTTGACTGTAATCGCCAGAAACCTTTCACGTAAGGGCAACGCAGTCAGCGCCCCGTCGATTATTCTTAAAACATCAGCCTTAAACCAAACTGGATCTGGCGGGGATTGGTTCCGGCTGCCAGATTCGAGATGCGCCCCACATTGTTGGCCAGCGTAGTTGCGTTTGTGTTCAAGGTCAGGTTCGCGTTTGCAGGCGTGTCCCAGTTCTGAATATTGAAAACATTGAACATCTCCATTCGGAATTGCAACTCCCAGTCTTCATGGATCGGAAAGCTCTTGAACAGCGAGAGGTCAGTGTTGAAGACCGACTTGCCGCGAAAAACGTTACGGCCAAGATTACCGAACGATCCGGAGGGAATCCCGAACGCACACGGATTGAACCAACTTTGGATGGTCCGCACCGCGTCCGCCGCCTTGCCACCCTGCGAGATCGTTTTCTGGCAGAGCGGATCCGGATTCGCCGGCACCGGACCAGCAATGAACGGATCAGCAATCAGGTTGGGACGAAGATAGGTGCCGGGCGCTGTTGGCGCACTCCCGCGGAGATTGGCAAGATCACCGGTGACTTGCAGATTGAACGGCGCGCCCGATCGGGCCTGCATGATGAAATTCGTTTGCCAGTTGCCGAGCATCCAAGAGGCAGGACCACTTCTGAACCAGCGCTTGCCCTTCCCTGTCGGCAGTTCATAAACCGTGGCCCAGGAAAGGAAGTGCGGGATATCGTAAGACGAGACTCCACGCGCAGTGCTCTGGTCGAAGTAATTTTGAATCGACGAACCGCCGCCTGGTCCATTCTCGACGTTGAAATATCCGCTGCTGACGTCGATCGACTTACTCCACGTATAGGAGACAAGCGTGCTGAAACCATTTGCAAAACGGCGCTGAAACTTCGATTCGAGGGCGTTGTAATTCGAGTAGCCAATATTGGTCGTGTAAGTGATACCGGCGCTGACCCACGGCATCAGTCGCAGCTCATCGATGGCAGAGTTGGCAGTCCCGTTGGGAGAAGCCTGCCGCGCCGCGTTGGCAAATCCGGCGTAAGGCAGCCGCCCGTTCTTGCTGCCGACGTAAGCCACAGACACCATCGAATTCGAAGTTATTTCTCGTTGTACTTCGACGTGCCACTGCTGTGAATACGGATCCTTGTAACGCGGAGTGTTGGGAAAACCACTGAGGTTCCAGGGATTGGTCGTCGGCAAGGGAGTGGCGAACCCCTGGCCCTGCAGTTGGATGATGTTGAATGCAGTGCCGTTGGTAAAATTGGCGCTCGCATTCGCATTCCCTGAAAACGCTGTCGCATCGGGCCAAACAGTTGCTTCGAGATCGTTCTGCGCGTACTGGCTACGCGCCGGCAGCGGATCCCAGTACAACCCATACCCGGCGCGCAATACTGTTTTCGGATTCAGAGTCCAGGCAATACCGACTCGCGGTCCCCAGTTGTCCTTGATCGGCGGTGGCGCGAAAAACTTCGTGCCTGCCACGACGACATTACCGAAATGAGGATCGGTCTTGAACGCATCGGGGATGCACGGAGCAGCCTTGGCCACGCTACAAAACGGCGGCATTTCGGTGGCTCCAATGGTCCAACGCTGATTCTCGAGATCAAGCGAGTTCCACAAACGGCCGTCGGTTGTCTTTGGTTGTGTCAGATAGTCGTAACGAAGTCCGAGCGTCAGCGAGAAGTTACGCCGCACCCGCCATTCATCCTGAACATAACCGGCCCAGGATGCATATTTGAACTGCACTGGACCACCGTGCAGCACCGGCAACTGTGCGTTGAAGTTGTTAGGCAAGCCCAGGAGTGCTGAGGCCAGCGATAGGCCGGAAGTTCCGGTCGCCGCCGTTGGCAGGCGTGTTTGTTCGTCGTTGAAGACATACGTTTGAAACGTGTTGAGTTGCACGCGCTTCGCTTCTATGTACCAGCCGCCGGTCTTGAGGCTGTGATTGCCTTTCAGCCAGGTCACACTCGGCGTCACACTCCAGTTTGGATTCTCGCGCAAGGCTGCGCCGCGAATGCCAAAATTGTTGTTTCCTCCGGCGGTCCAGTTTTGCAGCGTGACCAGCAGACCCCCATACTTTTCGACATCGAGAAATCCAAACTGATTAAGCGGATCAACTCCCGCCTGGTGTTGATTCTGCTGGCTGGAATCGACCCCGGGCCGTCCCGCGTAACCGGCCCGGATATCAAAGATCAGATTCGGACTGAACGTGTGGGTCCAGGCGCCCCCGTAATTTCGACCCTTTCCGCTGCCGGCGGTCGAGCCCTCGCTTCCAATCGGGTTGAAAACGGTGACGTTCTGCTGTGTGTAGCGGAAAAAGATACTGTCGTTATCGCTGAAGCGATGATCGATTCGGACCTGAAGGCTGTTTGAGTCGTTCGTCGACGGACGGATCTGCGCGAAGTTGTTGGTGGGATCGCCGGAGAGGTTCGGCGTCGGCGCATAAGTCCGGAAGAAATTCTGCATCGGTGCGAAGATCAATGCCTGAGGAATCTTGAAACAGGGCGCACCGATCGTCTGGTCCTGTAGCTTTAATGCGTTCACTGGCAGCGGATTGCCGCTGGCGTCACAGCGAAACTCGTCTCTGACAAAGTTATTGCCTACTTGCCGGGTTGAAAACGGGTTATAGATGCGGCGCCGGAAGGGCGTGTTGGTGAAGTCGCCATTTATTTCCGCCGCTGTCGGAACATAGGACAGGCCGAGCGTCGGTTGACTATAGCGCCAACCATCATATCCGACTGAGAAGAAGGTGCGATTCTTGAATACTGGACCAGTGACAGTTGCGCCAAACTGGTTTTGGCGGAACGGCAAGGGGTTGTCGGGAACGCGCTGTCCCGGTTGGCACCTCGCGGTGGTGCAAACATCAAATGAATTGCGCGCGTCGAACGCGTCGTTTCGCACATATTCAAAAGCCGACCCGTGAAACTCATTGCCGCCCGATTTTGAAACCATATTTACGACGCCACCCGCCGCACCGCCGTAGTCCGCTCGAGAATCGTGGCCGACAACCTTGAACTCCTGCACCAGATCGATATTGGGAATGACGATATACGTCGGTCCTCTCACGTTGGTGTTGATGATGCCGTCGAAGAAGTACAGCTTCGAGCGATTCTCCTGGCCATGAAATGACGGATCGGCAAACCCCGAATTGGGAAGGCCGACATTTCCTTCGACGCCACCCACGCTGCGGTTTTGCGATGTCGATACCGGCGTGACGCCAGGCGTCAACGTCAAGAGCTGCGTAAAGTTTCTGCCGTTGAGCGGCAGATCTTGGACCACCTTCGCATTAATGACAGTGCCGAGATCGGAAGAGGCTTGCTGAATCAGTTCACCGCCGGCCGAGATCTCGACTGTTTCGGAAACGGTGCCGAGAGTCAGCGCGATGTTCTGAGTCACCACTTCATTGACGCCCACCTCGAACGGTGCGCTCTGCACACCTTTAAAGCCTTGCACCTCGACCCGCAAGATGTACAGCGCCGGGTTCACATTAGCGAAGTTGAAGTAACCATCATCGTGTGTCGTTGTTTCGATTTCGATCTTGGTCGCCTGGTTTACGAGTTTAACGACTGCCCCAGGCACAGCGGCGCCATTGGGATCAGTAACCGTGCCGCTTACCTTCGCGTTGGCTTGGCCTAACGCGACTGAAGTAGTGGCAGCAATCATCGCCCACAATACGATGGTGTGTTTCAGTAGAGACATAACACTTTGTGCGAACGCGGCTGAAGTTGAGTTGTTGATCGTCTGGGCGCTAAGCATGTCACTCCTCCTTAATAGATGGACCAAGGCCGGCGCCTTAATTGTTCTTAGTTGAGACAATTTAAGTAAACCGGTGCTGACTAGGTCGGTTCCTGCTGATCATTTCCTCATTATGTTCGAGAGGTACTGCTGTCTAAACTTTCTGGTCGCGCTGATCGCGAGTGGCCTGTTGTTTCTCTTCCAACGCAAACGCTCGCTGTGCCCGCAGAATATGTTCGCGCATTGCCTCGCGAGCTTCTTCCGGATTCCTGGCACGTATCGCGCGATAGATGCGGCGATGCCAATCGATTGCCTCGTTAAAGTCATGTGCACGCGCGATCGTCTCGCGGCGCCGCTCGTATAAGACAGTGGATACCATCTCCACCAGGGTCGCGAGTGTCGGATTCCCGGAGGCCGAGGCCAGGGCGCGATGAAACGCAAGGTCGTGCAACAGAAACTGCTGCGGATCGCTCAACGCCGCAAACATTTCCGAGATCTCTTCCGACATCGAAGCCAGTTGCTCACCGTTGGCGCGTTCGGCCGCCAATCCTGCGGCGCCGACTTCCAAAACAGATCGCGTCTCAAACATGTGGTCGAATGTGAAACCGTGGAGCTGGGCCAACAGGCGCAACGGCTCACTATCGAGCGCTGGTGGTCCGTCAACCAGGAAGGTGCCGGAACCCTGTCGCGATTGCAGTACCCCCATCGAGATCAAAGAACTGAGAGCGGCGCGCAATAACGGCCGGCTGATGCCCAGTCGCTTCGACAATTCGCGCTCCGGCGGCAAACGGTCGCCAGGCTCTAACCCTTCCTGCTTGATGAGTTCGTAAACGCGTTCCACCACCTGTTCGGTGGTAGAGCCAGACCGAACCGGTTTAATGATTTTCAGTTTGGCGATTGCAGAATTGGTCACAACAATCTGGAGCTTAACGTCGAACTTATAATACCAATTAGAATCAGCGTCAAGAGTATTGTAGATGGGTTTTGCTACGAACTTGTATCTGAGCAGTGACGCATCAGAGTCGCTGAAAAACCGGATGCCGTGAATAGACGGGGAAGTGGTAAAACCAAAACGTGGAACCACCCCTACGTCACAAACAACCTTCGGAGTGCATCTTTACTCCTCAAAAAGCCTCAATTGACGGTGACGATGGTGACCGGAGCGGAATGACTTTGGTCAATCTAGAAATCTGTCTGCGACAATGAATGAAAGTGCGCAGCTACAGATGAACTTCTGCTACCTCTCACCATAACGTCAATAGATCGCGCCAAGTGAAGGCGGATAAGATCATCTATATGGGTGCTGGAGCAACTTGAGCGAAGCAATGCCGAATGGGTGCTTTCAGCAGTTCATGTCGCGCTTTCTTGTCTAAGATTGATTCAATGTCGCCATTCTCATCTATTGTTACTTTGTAGCGTGCGTTCTCCAGTGAAGATGCTGTTACACTAAGCGATGAACTTCCGCGCGAGCGCGGGGGCGCCTGTTAATACTTCGAAGACTTTGAATCCAATCGAAGGCACGTCTGCAAGAAAGAGAATTCTCGCCTTGTTGCCTTGTCTCCATAGAACCTGAGCAAGCACTTCACGTTGCGTAGCTCGATCCACAACGTGAATGGCAGCGGGTGCAGGGCCCTTAAACTTCACCGTAGCCTCTACCGGATCGCGTCGAGCAACCGACAATGGATTGTAGACAACCAGGGGAAGGCCCAACCACTCGTGTCAAGGAGTCCGGCCAAGGCGGCGCCGCTTTCTCTTCCGCTGTCAAATCACGCGACAGCTGATCCGTGACGTATTGCGCACCTCCGCTGTTCCTGATTTGTTGTCAATTGACTTTTCCAACCAGTCAACAGATTCCGTGTCACGCGTACCGCCAATGTCGCCGGTACCGAAATGGCGAAATCCTATTCGCCGGCCATTGCCCAAGGACGTCAGACCTTCATTGGCCCACCCGTACCTTTGCCCTCTCGTTTACTTCCTGCCCATTGCTCCGGAACCCTAATTAATTCGATAGGAGTCTATGGTCACTCGCGATAGAAATTGCCGGAGTCGCGGCAATAGTTCTTAGGGCCCAAGAAGATCAGGAACGGTTGGTCAACAGCGCCGACGAGTCGCGATCCAGATACAACCTTACGCGTTCGTGCGTCTGCAGTATGGAGGCGGGATGCATTGGATTTACGTTCAGCTCGACAGAGGCTTTCACTGCCTCGGCCTTTCTCCGGTCCGGAACAATGCACAAGATTTCGAGGCTTCTGAGTATCTGTTTGATCGACATCGAAACCGCCTGAGCCGGAACTTCATCAATGCTTTTGAACCAACCTTCACCAACCTGTTGTTGGCGACATGCGTCATTGAGATTGACAACGATGTAAGGTTCGTCGGTGTCAAAGTCTGCCCGCGGGTCGTTAAATGCGAGATGCCCGTTTTCACCTATACCGACGAACGCTACATCAACTGCTTGTTGCGTGATGAGCTGACCAACGCGTCGACATTCGTCATGAATGTCATCGGCCTGACCATCGATAAAATGAAAAGCGAGCGGGTGAACGCGGCTAACGATTCGTTCTCTTAAATAACTGCGGAAACTTGCAGGATGCGATTCTGGTAGATTGATGTATTCATCGAGATGGAAGAATGTGACTTTACGCCAGTCGATTGGTTCAAGCGCGAGCGCGTCCAGAAACTCAAACTGCGACGCTCCCGTGGCGGCAATCACGTAAGCTGAGTTACGTTCTGCGATGGCGTGATTGATAATTGCCGCCGCGTCTCGAGCAGCAGCCTGGCCAAGCTCAGCCTTTGACGTAAAGATGTTTATCTGCAAACTACGCCGCCTTCTGATGCGAGACTCTGCCACTCCCTTGTTGCCGCCGATCTTTCCACCGCGTCCAGCACGCGTTGATTCTCGACGCCATCTTCGAAGTTAGGAGTCGGCAGTCTTTTTTCGGCAAGGGCCTGCAACAACTCTAAAACCGTGTGCGTGAAAGTATGTTCGTAACCGATGATGTGACCAGGAGGCCACCAGCCCTTCACGTACGGGTGCGTGGGATCAGTTGCCTGGATTGTCTTGAAACCGCTATTTGGACCTTGATCTGAATAGAACTCGAGCTCATTCATTCGCTCCAGGTTGAAAGCAATGCTGCCCTTACTACCGTTGATCTCGAAGCGATTAAAGTTCTTCCGTCCTGATGCGTAACGAGTTGCTTCGATAGAGCCGATCGCTCCGTTCTGGAATTTGACGAGTGCGAGTGCAGCGTCGTCGACGTCGACATGGGCCATAGCTTCCCTATTCGCAACGGGACGTTCAGTGACAAATGTTTTGAGCATTGCAGACAGCGCCGAGATCTCGCCGACAAGATAATGTGCCAGATCTACCGAATGGGAAAAGAGATCGCCCAGCGCGCCCGAACCTGCTTCGGACTTACTCAATCTCCATCGTGTCGGAAACTCAGGGTTGCGGAGCCAATCCTGCAAATACGTCGCCCGGTAGTGATAGATCGTTCCGATTTCGCGGCTATCGATCAACTGGCGCGCGAGCGAAACGGCGGGTGCTCGCCGGTAGTTGTGACAGATCATGTGAACGCAGCCATGGTCGTTTGCGGCTTTGAGCATTTCCTCGGCTTCCGAAAGCGAGTTGGCCAGTGGCTTTTCGCAGAACAGTATCTTTCCTGCCTGGGCCGCAGCGAGCGCGATTGGTCCGTGCGTATAACCAGGTGAACATATGTCAACAACGTCGATGTCGTTTCGGGTTGCGACTTCCTCCCACTCAGTGGCGTATTCCTGCCAGCCGAAGTGGTTCGCAACTCGTTTTACTTCCGTCTCATTGCGGCCGCAGATCACTTTCAACACCGGCTCGTAAGGGATATCGAAGAAGCTGTGGACTTGTCGCCAGGCGTTGCTATGCGCGCGTCCCATAAACCCGTAGCCAATCATTGCGATGTTTAATTTCGCCATCAGTTTCTCAAAACCATTCTTTGATCAAATCAGTCGCGCAATGTATTCAGCGGAACGGAACGCGAGCGCCATAATGGTGAGCACTGGATTAAACCCGCCATTAGTTACGTGAAGTGACCCATCGACCACGAATAGATTGTTGTGGTTGTGAACGCGTCCCCATTCATCCGTAACTGAACTAATTGCATCGCTGCCCATTCGGCATGTGCCGGCTTGATGCTGTCTTCCACTCAATATCAAACCGGGTTGCGTGCTCCACACTCTTTCACATCCGCTCGCATGCAACCACTGTTCGCCACGTTCGCGCATGAATTCCGCAGCCTGGACAGTAGCCGGGTGCGTAGTGCCGCTAAGCCGTGCTACTGGAATTCCCCACTTATCCCGCACAGTATTATCGATAGTCACGCGTCCGTCTGGATTCGGAATATCCTGTACTGGCCCACGAACGTGCATCACGCGAGTGTAGTTGTCGCGCATAAATCTCTTGTTTTCCACACCCCAGCGCGGAAGATCCGGCGGCAACGAGTCGTACCAGAAGTCTATCGGCGGCTTGATAAAATCATCTGCGAGCATGCCGCCGCCGATAATTCCTGGGTTGTCGTGATTGAACTGAATAGTCGCGATCGTCACGCCCGGGCCAATCCCGTTGAATACTCTCGCGGGAGATAATCCGTAAGCACGCGGATAGAGGTGTCCTTGTAAATTCCGTCCGACTTGATCGTGTTCGTTACCCAGCCCGGCGGGATGAAACGAAGACCTGGAATTCAACAGGAGGCGCGCTGATTCAATTGCACCCGCCGAAACGACCACGAGCTTTGCGTGCGCCGTTTCGCGTTGCGGTGTGCCCGAAGAGTTTACGAAGTAAGAGATACCGATGACGTTTCCGCGGTCATCCGTCTCGATCGATTCTGCGACTGCTGAGGTTTTGAGTTCGCAGTTTCGAGTCGCGAGTGCGCGTGGGATGACGGTGTTCTGAGTACCTGTCTTGGCGTCAGTGGGGCACGCGAAGCCGACGCAATACTTGCAACCGATACACGATGCACGCCCGCCATAAGCTTCGGTATTGATCATTAAAGGAACAGAGCTCGTTCCCCAACCGAGGTGTCGCGCGCCCTGCTGAAGAGCAAAGGTCTGCGGGCTCGGCGGCACCGGCGGTAAAGGGTAGTTTCGCTTGCGCGGAATCTCGTCCTGAATGATACGGCCATCGCCGGCGACGCCCAGCTCCCATTCGGCGCGTTCATAGAAGGGTTCCAGCATTTCATAAGAGATGGGCCAATCGGCCAGCGAGCTTCCCTCCGGAACGCCATACTTGCTCGCCATCCGAAAATCATCCGGATGAAAACGCCACGCCTGCGCTCCGTAAACCCGCGTTCCGCCTCCTACGCATGCCGCATTATTGTGGTAATCAAGTTCGTGCGGTTTGACGAGTCGCGAACGGCCTTCAGGAGCGACAAACACGCGCGGATTGCCAATCAGATCAGGACCGGCGTTATGACCATAGATCGCGAGCCGTTGATTACGCAGGTGATCGCGGCCCACGTCTGAAAAACTCAAGCTGCGACCTCTCTCCAACAACAAAACACTTTTGCCTGCTTCAGCGAGCACACAAGCGACAATTCCACCCGCTGCTCCTGTTCCGACGATGATGGCGTCATATTTCTTCATGAGTTTACGGCGTCTTCAAAACCGGTCATTACCCACGACGCACAGCCGCGATTTCCACCTTGTTGCGGATCGCTGTAATAGCCCTCGGCAGTGACGTTCACCAGCATTACAAAGAAGCGTTCCGGTGAGATGGGCCATGACGTGTGCACTGAGCCAGACTCGATGCCTTCGAGTGTTAAGATCTGCTGATCGCGTGAAATAGCGGCAAAGGGCGCGCTGAATGCTGCCAGCGCTTCGCGATCTATTGCATCGATGCCTGCGAGAAAGAATTCGGCGTGCTCTGCAAGATCCGTTTGGAAGAGTTGTTTGATGTAGTCGCAGACCCCGGCGTCGTAAGCGCCAGGAAAATCGTCGGGAGGGATTAGGCAATCAACAACCGCCGGAAGAGTGTTTGAATTCATGATCACTTGAGCTCGATCCACTTTTCTATCACTGCGCCAGTCACCACGTCCGTAGCCCGCACTACGTATTTGCCAGTCCGATCATTGAGAGCGAAGGGCAAAACAAAATTGCCGCTTCCATTCTCGATCAGCACGTTCTTCGAATAGATTGGCAAACGAGGGCCGTCAGGTGCATAGACGTGGCAGCGCACCAGACTGGTGTTTGGCGTGGTCGACTTCAAACTGAAGGAGACGTGCTCCCCCGGCTTCGCGGTAACTGGACCGTCAAACTTCAGTTCGTTAGTCTCGGGCGTGAGGGCCAATACAATTGCATCGCCGACCAAAATCGAGCTGTGCACAACATCCGTGAAGCCCAGTTTTTTCCCTCTCCGCACATCAGCAACATAGAACTTGCGCGGGAGTTTGATCGTCAATTCCTGCTTCGCCACCTGGCCGAGACTTGCATCGTTGTAAGTTGTGACTCCGTCCTGTCCAACCACACCTGCGATAGCAACGTTCTCCTTCACGATTGCAAGGATCTCAGCCTTGCCGAATTTGTAACGAGCGATTTGCGCCTGTGGTAACTGTCGACCATCCGGCGAAGTCACCTGAATCGAAGGTCGTATGTCGGCTTTGTTAAGAATTGCTTTTACGAGGCGCCGGTAAGCTGCACCGCCAAAGTTGCTCGCACGTTGTTTTGGATACTGATCCCATGCAGTGTTGAGATAAATGGTCCAACCCTTTCCGGTTTGGTTCACGATCGCAGCATTACCATTCTCGATTTTGAGAAGCGCTGTACCGCCCCAAGCTTTTACGTCGGGCTCAGCGATACGTATGTCCGAAAGCTCCTGCGGCAGGCCCCATTCACTACCCCGCGCGGACGTGCGAACAGCGCCCGCTGCCAGTTTCAACTGGCGCTTATCCGAATCCACCGTGGCGACGCCAAATAGCTTGTTCACTCGGTCATTCTTTTGCCAGGCGCAGTGCTGGTCCAACCATCCCGGCGCTGCGTCAGCAATGACTACGCCACCACGCGTGACAAACTGCTCGAGCTGTTGAATTTCTTCGTCCGAGAGCGCAAACGCGAGCGGCAGGATCACGACTTTGTATTTGTCGGATGCAATCCCCTTCGCTGCAACATCTTCCGAGGATACGAAGTCGAACTGCAGGCCGAGGTCCTTAATGGTTTTGACCCAGCCGTCGCGGTTCGCTGAAAAGCTGAGACGAGCATTTTCCGTAACTTCGTCCTCATCGTCGCTGCTGCGCTGGTGATAACCGAGAATGCTCGCTGCGTGAATCGATGGCATTGAGTAATAAATCACGATGCCGTCTTGTTGCCGGACCGACTCCATCAACAGCTTGCCAACGCCCTCAGATGTCAGCGAGCTAAACGCTTTGCCCATGTCCCGCGCAGACGCAGAGTGGGTGAAGTCAGGATTCAAAAACGAGTACATCCAGAAAATATTAGGATGCAGAACGTTATGAATTGCCGCCGTCCAGATGGCGTTTTGCACTGCGAGGCCATGCGATCCATATCCAGTCCAAAACCCAATCATTGCGTTTGGCTTCGCGAAGGATCGATGCATGTCCCACTGATTACCACCATCATAGGAGAGGAAATCGTCGATCACGCGGTCAAGACGCGACCAGTCGGCGCCGTTGTAGGCATTTGTCGCCTGTGTGCCGGAGACGGCAATATGCGCATCCGGATCTCCTTCGATCGCGGCGTCGCGAGCCGTCTGGTAGGCTCTGGCGAAAGTGATCTCCATGAACGTTCGGTGATCGGCCCACGGAGCAAAGTTCCGTGTCTTCCTCGCTTCGTCACTCGTGTACGGCACAACGGAATTCCAGTCGCTAAAACTCGTGCGCCATTCCTTGTTGAGAGCGGTGAGATTCCCGTATTGCTGCTGCAACCAAAGGCGGAAATCCGCGAGCGTATGCGGATTCCAGTCGAAGTCTACAGCGTCGCCGTACGAAGTCAGCGATCCTTCGTCGCCAACGAAGTAGTAATCCATGTTGTAGCGTGCCTTGTTACGAGCGGAAGCGCGCACGATGTCAGCAAGATTTTTCAGGACAGCCGGATCGTTGAATGAAGGCGTTCGCTGTAGAAACTTCTTGTCCCCAGTGCGTTTGTATAGTTCCTTTTTCGTGAGGTAACCGAGGGCTTCAAAGTCGCCGGTCTTTTGATAATCGGCAATCGCGCGCTCCATCGCTTCGGGCGTGGTCGGCCCACGGTCATACCAGTACACTCCAAACGTGCCACGCGGAATGTTCAGCGAATTGTCTACGTCGTTAGACCAGGTGAAGCCGGTGTCAGCGGCGGCTGCACGCACCATCTTCATCTGCGCGTCCTGCAGATAGTGTTTTGTGCCGCCAAATGAAACAAGTGCGGTGCACTCTTTCGCGCGTCGTGTATCCTGGACCACCATCGCGGGTCTCGCTCGGATTTGGTCCACGATACCGCCCTGACTGTCTACCAGCTCGCCTCTTACCAATGCGAACTTCCCGAGAAAATGTGTGAGCTGAAACGTGAAGGTCCGTTCACCGCGAGCGGGGGCAGAAGTGTTCCCGAGCAACCGTCCCAGGTCGTCCCACACCTGCATGCGCATTTGGAGCCCGGTCAGATTGCCGGACGCTCGCAACACAGCACTCAAAGTCTCCCCACGCTTGTAAACGTCGACCGCCGTCTTCGTACTTGTCATCATCGCGCGCTTTGGAGTTGTAAACGTTGCCGCGCCCCAGTTCAGAGTTGAGTTGTCACTCGCGTCGCGAATGATGACGTTTAATATTTGTTTACCGCCGGGCCAACCAAAAGAGGGTCGCAGTTTCGCGGGAGGTATTTCGATTGCATTTGAACCGGAGTGCAGAACCTTTTCGACAGTCGTTGAACCGAGCGCCTGGCCAAATTCGTTGCGGCCCTTGACTTCGATTTCTATCGCTTGCTGACTTGACGCGTTGAGCGAAAGCTTCAGTCCGCTGTCTTCACTGGCGGTCAGCGACTGAATGCGAACCGGAGCATTTCTGGCAGCTGCCCATAGCAGCGCGCGCGCGAGTAATGAGTACTGGTATTCCCAATAGTCCCAGTAGATTTTGTTCTCAATGGGATTGATGCTCTGAGGCGTGAATCCTTCCTCGAGGTAGGCCATTGCGACGACTCGTCCTTTACCATAGTTGCTCACGCTCATGATCGGGTGAGCTCCCGATTTGATCAGGACGTCACCTCGGGATTTGTAGCGATAAAAAGATCCTCCAACCGTACCCTCCGGGAGAAGTTCGAGTGGAAGTCCTTCGGTGATGAAGTGAGGATCGCCAGGTTCCCACTTACCCTTCGTAACTGCGTCGCGATTCACCTCAGGATATCCACGTTCGTTCACTGTATCATTCGGAACTCCCACGAGCGGAGAAATCTCCCAGATACGCTCGTCACCGATGGGTTCGTCTCCTTTGAACGGATGGCCCGTCACATCGCCTACGAACGGATGCAAAAGCACGAGACCGGCGCCGTCCTGTACCCGCCGCAAAATGGCGTCGCGTGTCGCGCGTGTCATACGTGACCATCCGTTTATGCCGGGAATCAACATCACCTCGTAGCGCGAGTTTGCCGTCAGATCCTTTTCAACGTAGCCATATACAGTGCGAAAGTCGTCGCGATCGCCACGATATTCATGACCGTAGTAATCACCGATGCCCCAACAGTTGATGTCCCAACTGCTATCGATTGAATCGGTTGTCGGAGTGAGAGCGAGGCGCTGCATCAACTCAACCATGTCTCTTCCGTATTGAATCGACGGAATGAAGAAGCCCTTAATCGGACCTTGTGGCAGTTTTGTGGCCCACGGTATGTGAGAGGTAGCGACGGTCGTGGAATACGTGATGTCGTTTTTAGCGAACGTGCTCCCGCCGGTAACTTTTTGCTCCTGTGCTGCGATGGGAAACAACAGAAGCGTGATTGCAGGAATAAGAAGACCCGTAAATTTGTTCATCGCTAACTAGGAATTACCTAACCGGTCAGCAATCGCAAAACTGATCCGCGCCGAGGGCAGGATGTCGTCAATGCAGGGTTGGGGGCGGCTGCCGCTTTGTAGAGCACGGACAAACTCTTCGACTTCCTGGTACGCGCCGTTCCGCAGATCTTCGGGCTCATCTTCGGTAGCGTGCGACACGATGACCTGCTCTCCGTTTGCCCAACATTCAAGCGAACGCTGTGTGCCGGAACCAGCCGTTACACGTGCCCGACAACCCTCGGCAAATAACTCGTACGACTCTTCCACCATGCCCGCGGTGGGCAGGATCTCGACTTGACCACTTGCGCCACTCTCGAAGCGTAGCGCGATCACGTACCACGTTGCGGCGCCAGTGCCTGACGAGGAGACAGTCACATCAAATTCGTCAACATCACCCGCGATGTGCCGCAAGGCGTCAATAACATGAATGGCCGTCGACCAGATAAAGTCCGGCTCACTTCGCTGGTGACGGACTTGTGATGCTCTCAGGTAGCGCAGTGGTCCATGTTGCTGCATCCATGAACGTGCTCGGTTTAGATAGGGCATGAAGCGACGGTTTACTGAGACCATGTGTGGAGTTTGCGTTTCGCGCGCAACGCGAGCGAGCCGCTCAATCTCCAGTAGGGAAGTCCCAAGCGGTTTCTCTATTACACACGGAATCCCACGCCGTAGAAGCTTGATACCTACCTCGCCTATCTTCTCCATCGGCATGACAGACGCGCACGCGTCGGGCTTCTCAACGTCCAACATCTGGTCCAAATCGTCATAGGGTTGAGCAAAACCGAACGAACGACAAAACTCGAACGCCCTCTCCCGGTTGAGATCGCACGCCGCCACGAGCTTGATTTCGTCCGGATGTCGGGCTGCGAATCTCGCCAGCGGAGCAGCATGGCTCGCGGCGGAATGTTCACCGCAGCCAGCGAGAGCTATTCGGATCATTGCGCCTCCATGGCGACTTGCCCGGCAGATGCGCAAGATACAACCCGCCGCACAGAAACTTCCTGGGCCAAACGATGAACGTCGGCAGTGTTAACGCGACCCGGCGCTTCTGCTGTGCAGTTTGCCGAACCGCAAGCCGTAGCCAAACGCAGTGTCTCCTCATCACTCAATCCGCGTTCATGTGCCACCGCAAATCCTGCCAGGGCAGCGTCGCCGCAACCAACAGAAGAGCAATCCGGCAGAGGTAAAGGTTCGGAGACAAAGGCATGGCTGGACGCTGAAGGTTGCCACACCATTCCGTTAGCCCCGAGCGAAATCGCGACACTCTTCGCTCCAGTGCTGAAAAAACCTTGCGTCGCATCGACCGCAGTAGTTGCGCTATTGATCGAGTAACCCGCGAAGTCTGCTGCTTCGTACCGGTTTGGTTTCACGAGGTCTGGCGCTGCGCCGAGCGCTTTGCGTAGTGCATCGCCGCTGGTGTCCAGCAGGGTTCTACAATCGTAGACGTGGGCCAGCCGGATCAACTCGGCATAAAGATCGGAAGGCGCGCCTGGTGGGAGGCTACCGGAAATCGCGACTTGTGTACCAGGTTCGCTTTCCGCAAACAGATCGCGACACGTTGCGAGGAGCCGTTCAACCTCACCTTCCGTAACAATCCCGCCCGGCTCGAGGATCTCCGTGATGCGGCCATCAGCAGAAATAAGTTCCAGGTTCGCACGTGTTTCACTTTGGGTGCGGATTACGGTCAATGGAACTCCGAACTCAGTCAAACCGGATTCACACTGTTCGCCGGCAGCACCACCAAGAAATCCAACCCACATCACGTCGAGACCGAGCGACTTTGCAACCATCGCCACGTGAGCTGCTTTCCCGCCGGGAAAAGGTTGAGCCGACAAGGCGCGGTTAATTTCTCCGACGGCGAAATTTTCCAGTCGCAACCTTCGGTCAATAGCGGGATTAGCACTAATGCAGACGAGCATGACCGGCCTCCGGCAGTTTGATGTGACTTACGAATCCTCAGCTTCTCTTTGTGTATCTTTGGATAGACGCGCAAGCATATTCCGGATGTCGCTTGCGCCCTTGATCGCAACATAGACGGTTATGGTCGAGTACCAGATGACACACGCCATCGTCAGCGCCCACCAAAACCAGTGGCTAGACATTAGCTGATCTCCCTTCTGCGCGGCTTTGGGGTTTGATCATTGAACCGATGATCATTGCTGCACCTGACAACAGATACGTCGCGATTCCTGAATAATAGGGGCCGATTGATTTCGCGAGACTCGCCGTGGACGGCACCTGTTCCATTACGAGATATGTGACTGGAATAACCGCACTCACGATGATCGAAGCGCCGGCTCCCCAACTATTTGCCCCGCGCCAATAGCAGCACGCGATGAGGAGCACTGAGATGCTTGCGAGATAAATCGTCCCGGTGACGCCGAGGTAAGTCCAAAGATCGCCTTTGAGCGGGTACCACAGGCCGTATAGCAACAGGAAGATGCCGATCAGCGCGATGATGGTGCGGTTCCAGAACAAACCTTTCCGCTCGGACCACGGTCTTTTACGAAACGGCGCGAGGATGTCGTTATAGATCACGCTGCACCAGGTCAACATGTACGATGAGTCGGTCGACATGTCAGCCGCTAACATTGCAGCCACGAGAATCCCCATCAGTCCTGCCGGCACGGCAGTACTCAGGAAGTGCGGCATAGCTTCGAGTGTGTTCGCGACTGGCCCAAGCGTCGCCAGGGCAGCAACGCCCCAGATACCGGGAATCAAAAAACGACAGACGAAGAAGAAGCTGGTTCGTGTGTAGACCTTGCGGCCGGTGTTCGTGTCCTTCGCCGCCAATACACGAGCAATGATCGTTTGCCAGGTGAGGACGGCGGCTGTATTCAGCATCAGATTGAATAACACGTACTGCCAGCCCATGGTTGGATTCACAAACGGATTGAAACCGCCCGCGCCATAACTTGTCTCGACAGTCGTGACGAGTTTTTCCCAGCCAACGTTCATGAGGATCAGGATCGTCACGAGGATCAGACCGACGCTCATGACAACAAATTGAAGGAAGTCGGTTACGAGTACTGACAGCATGCCTCCGAGAATCGTGTAGACCGCCACGCCTACGAGCAGCGCCGTCATCATGATCTCGAGATAGCGTACGTTCAATCCCGCGACAAGCACTAAAAACTGACCACCCGTTCTGAGAAACACGCCCATGTTGAGGAGTCCGCCGAGCACGATCACGACTCCCGCAGCCCAGCGAATCCGTTTGCCGAACCGGACTTCGAGTAACTCCGGGATCGTGATGACACCCGAATCGCGCAACGGTTTGATCACGAAACCAGTCAGGCCGACTCCCGCCATCGCCAACGCCATCAAGATCCCGGGCGTGGCGCCCGCAAATCCTTTTTCGTATCCATTCTGTGCGGTGTACATGCAGGTCACGATGCCAAACTCTGTGGCCGCAAGTGAGGCGATGCCCAGGTAGACGTCCATCTCGCGGCCGGCAACCAGAAAGTGCTCGACCTTGCCCACATACTTCCTGACCATCAATCCCGCGACCATCGTTACCAGCAAATACAAACCGACGATGCTGCCATCGAGCAACCAGTTGAAGTTTGTCATGAAGTGGACGTCTGCCTTTCGTGAGCGACGCTGGCGCAAATTTGGATTTTAGATCTTGATATTTCTTCGACAGCCGAAATCGCCGGAGCGAAAGTTCGTCTCAGATCGATGTCATCACTGGACGATAGCGAACGCTTTATCGCGCCCGTAAAAGCATTCTTCAATTCTGTTCCGAAGTTCACCTTGCGAATGCCCATGGCAATGGATTGCTGTAGCAGTTCCGCCGATACTCCCGAACCGCCATGAAGTACCAACGGCGTGTTGGGAAGAGCGCGATTAATTTCCTGTAACCGGCTAAAGTCGAGTTTGACTTCTCCTTTGTAAAACCCATGAGCAGTACCGATTGCTACGGCAAGAGCGTCTACGTTTGTTTCCGTCACAAACCGTGCGGCATCGGTAGCTTCAGTCAAAAATTCTCCGGCTACTGCCGTGTGTTCATTGTTTTGTCCGACGTGGCCCAACTCACCTTCAACCGACACACCAGCAGAATGGGCAAGCTCAACCACACGTCGCGTGATCGCACAATTATCAGTGAAAGACAATTTGGAGCCGTCGATCATTACCGAGGTATATCCCGCGTCAATGCAGCGGGCTGCTAACTCATAACTCCTGCCATGGTCCAAATGAAGAGCGGCCGGTTGTTCGAGTTGATCGGCTGCAACAGTTGCCATTCCGACGATCATTTGCAAACCAAGATAGTCGATCGTTGCTTCGGTCGTTTGCAAAATGATCGATTCATTGCTTGCCCTTGCCGCGCGCACGTGCGCAATCAAGGTTTCGGCGTTGTAGAAGTTTAATGCTGCAACAGCTTTGCCTGCGCGAGTTGCCACATCGAGCAGGGGACGACTGGGACAAAGCTTCGGCATCGTAAAATCACTCCATGCGTTTCGCACGGATAAACTGTTGGAGTTCCTGCTGTGTCGGTTGCCCGGTCGTGCCTCCGACGCTCATCGCAGACAGAGCCCCGCAGGCATTTCCGCTGCGTAAACACTCCGCGACTGGCGCTTTGCGCAGGTATGCAGACATGAATCCTGCATCGAAAGAGTCACCCGCTCCCGTGGTATCGATCGCCCTGATTCTGAATCCAGGGTCGTTGAAAACTTCATCATTCTGAATTGCCGTTGCGCCGCGGTAGCCGCGTTTAATGACTGCACAACGAACTTTCGCTCCCAGCGTTTTCAACGCGCCCTTCAGCGCCTTCGCACGGGTCAGCTTCATCGCTTCGAGTTCATTTACAAACAGCACATCGGTATGCTTCAGAACTGCAGTAATGTCTAGCCCCCACTTCCCATGGGGATCCGAATTCGGGTCGAACGAAGTCGTTAGTCCTGAGGCTTTCGCTTGTCGCAGTAGTGGTGCAAATGAGGGCCGCAAAGCAGTCTGGAGATAGTAAGAAGTCAGGTGCAAATGATCCTGGCTCAACATCATTATTTGGTTGATCGCATCTGCGTTGAACGTCGCCACCGCTCCCGCGTAAGTTACGAGAGCGCGATCACGGTTTCCGCTGAGTGCGATGGTGACACCCGTTTTTTCGTCTGGCTTGCGGGTCACGTGTCGTGTCGATAATCCTGATTGCCTCAACGTCCTCAGGCAGAAGTCTCCAAAGTAATCCTGGCCCACGTGACTGAAGAAGGTAACCGGGTGTCCAAGCTTTGCCATACCCGCTGCGAAAATCGCGGACGCACTGCCGAGCGTGAGCTCACAATTTTCCGCTAGGATCTCAGAGCCCATGTGCGGCACTGACGGCAGACCCGTCGCTACAATATCGACATTCAACTCGCCGATGACGAGAATCTTAGGTCTCCGTAACCTACTCATCTTGATTCGGCCACTGGCTTTCAACTAATATCGATTAAACTTTTGATTGCTTTCGAATGCTTTTGGATTTTAATATAGCGTCACCCTGATTTGCAAAAGGATTTTTGCGGTTTCAGTGACGTTCTGTACCTCGCGATGATTGCACCTTCTAAACTCGTTGACCTTTCGACGGCTGAACGCGAGTCGCTGGGTCTGGTCCATACGTTACGTGAAATTCTCCAGCAACCACAAACATGGCGTCAGACTTACCAGAAAGTTGTGCTGTCTTCACGGCGTATAGAAGAGTTTCTAACGAGTGCTGGATTGGGTGCCGAGCGGTCAATGCCGCGCAACGTGCTCCTCATTGGCGCCGGCACTTCAGACTATATTGGAAAGTCTGTTTGCGCACTGTTGCAGAAAGAGTGGAACTGCAATGTTCAAGCTGTTCCGAGCACCGATCTGTTGACAAACATGGAAGACCATATTCTGGCGGATCGCGAATACCTCTGGATTTCGTTTTCGAGATCGGGGGACAGTTCGGAAGGCGTCGCCGTTTTGGAGCAAGCGCTGGCGAAGTATCCGCGCATTAAGCATTTCATAATAACGTGTAACCAGAACGGCAAGATGGCGCAATTCGGAGAGCGCGCTAATCTGCTCAGCTTTGTTCTGGATGATGAAATTAACGATCGTGGCCTGGCGATGACCAGCTCTTTCTCAAACATGGTGATCGTCGCGCAGGCACTGTCGCATTATCAAAAGCTTGCGGCGTATGGCCCAACAGTTGAAAGCCTGGCGCTGTCCGCATCAACCGTTCTTCCCACTGCGATGAATCTTTGCCAGCGAATCGTTGACGAGCAGTTTTCGAGAGTTTGTTTTCTGGGAACAGGGCCTGTGAAAGGCGTGGCAATAGAGTCGGGATTGAAAGTTGTAGAACTCACCGGCGGCCGCGTTGTCGCTTTGACTGAATCGTTCCTGGGACTAAGACATGGTCCGTTATCCGCTGTGGATCGCGATACCCTCGTTGTCGGGTTCTTGTCCGCCGATCACAGACGCAGGGCGTTCGAACTCGATTTGCTTCACGAGATCTGCGACAAAAAACTTACCGAGAAGTGCCTCGTTGTTACTCCATCTGCATTCGTAAACGATCTGGATGCGTTCGGAAATACGCTCAACCTCGGACTGCCGGAAGAAATTTCTGACCTATATCTGGCTCCGGTGTTCGTGTTAGTTGGCCAGTTGCTTGGCCTGTTTGCCTCGATTCGCGCAGGCTTAAGACCGGATGAGCCGAGTCCCCACGGTACCATCAACCGCGTGGTATCGCATGTCACGATTCATTGACTCGAGGTCTATACAACCACCAGCTTAAGATCGCGTGTGCGCAACTCATTTTGCATCTCTACCGGCAAGGCGCGGTCGGTAACAATCACATCAATGTCCGAAAGAGGAATGATTCGGGAAAGACTGCGTTTCCCGAACTTACTCGAATCTGCGACGAGGATCTTTTCCCTGGCGATGCGTGCCATTGCCTGATTCACCTGCGACTCTTCGACATTCGGCGTGCTCAAGCCGAATTCCAAATCGCATGCATCGACCGCGAGAAACACTTTATCGGCAGAGAGTTGGGCCAGTACGTCTTCAGCAAAGTGTCCAACTGACGATAATGAGTTCTGACGAATAACTCCACCGAGAAAAATCAGTTGGATGTCGTCAGCGCCGAATAGTTCCATGGCGATATTGAGGCCGTTTGTAATGACCTTTAGATCTTTCTTGTGCTTGATCTGTCGCGCAATCTGGTGGGTTGTGGTGCCTGAGTCAAGAATGATTGAGTCGCCGTCCTTGATCATTTCCGCTGCGGCGGCGCCGATTCGCCGTTTCTCATCCGCATGTAATTCGGCTTTGATCTTGAGCGAGGGGTCCATACTGACCGTCGCGACTTTAACGGCGCCGCCGTGTGCTCGCCGGATCAAGCCACGCTGGTGCAGCGCCTTCAGGTCATTACGGATCGTCACCTCTGAGGTCTTGAAGCGCTTACTCAGATCGAGGACCGCGACCTGGCCCTGCTTTTCCAGCAGCTCGAGAATTTTTGTTCGACGTTCGACGTTCAGCATCGGGTGGCCAATCGTAGCATTTCGTGCTGAGAGGTGGAAGTTTCGAACGAAAGCAAACGAAAGCGGGCCCAAAAAGGCACAAAAAGCTCAAAGATCGTTTTTGGCTTCCTGAATACTGTAGTACGCGGCTCCGATCGCGCCCGCTTTCTCGCCGAGGGCTGCGGGTACGACTTGCACCGTATGGCCCAGTGGCCGCCACTCAAATCTATCCAGCTCTTTACGGAGCGGATCAAACAGCGCGGGGCCGGCCTGAGCTATACCACCGCCGATGATAACGATCTCGGGATCAAAAGCATTTATGAAAGACGCGATCGCCGCCGCGAGATGAAGGATCGAACGAAGCCAAACCAGGGTGGCCTGCGGGTCGCCTCGAAGATGCGCCTCGACGAGTAAACGTGTCGACGTGAATCGACCTCCCGAGCGCTCACCAACGTTATAGTTGCCGATCATCTGTTCGAGACTGCCAGGAGTGTTTACGATGTCTGGACCGCCATCGGAGTTAACCGTTACGTGACCGAGGTGACCGGCGCGTCCGATCTGACCTTTGATCAAACGACCTTCAACCAGCACCGCGCCTCCAACGCCTGTTCCAAGCGTTAAAAGCATGACGTTACGATAACCATTAGCCGCTCCTTGCCAGACTTCGCCGAGCAAAGCAGCATGCGCATCGTTGAGTACAACGACGGGTGCAGGCGACTCCAAAACATCCTGCCACACGAGTCCCTGAAGACCCTGGAGTCGCCCCTGCATGTAAGCGATTGAGCGACCATCTTTGGCCGCGAGACCCGGAGCCGCGAGACCGATGTGACAGGGTGATTCACCGCGCTGTTTTTTGATCAAATCGACGTGCTGTTTAATTGTCCGGGCCCACGAACCCTCCGCGTCGGCCGTATCACAAGTCAGATAATCAAGCAGGTTACCGTCATTGGAAATGACGACGATCTTGATATTGGTTCCACCCAGATCTATACCGATCGAATAGCTCATGAGATGCGATCAAACACCCTTTCTCCATTTCGGATCATCGCGTCGCAGTAACTGAATGTTGATGGAACCGTCTGAATTGGTTGGTTGTGTCGCGGCCCAGGTAACCGGGCGCCGAATGCCACCTTTCATTTCAATCTCCGCCCGAATTCTCAGTGTTTGGCCGTCGCTGTTTTTTGGTAAGAGAAACGAACCTTGCCTGATTTTGCCGGCATGTGGATGACCAGCATCGAGCGAGCCACTGAGTTGCATTTTCTTGTCGACACTTTCGACGTGCAACCGCAGCACGCCGGGAACGCCGGCTACACCGTCATTTGAAACAGCAACAATAAGCTCGTCGGTCCCATATCGTTTTCGTTGCCAGATCCACGATGGTCGCACGCGATAGCCAAGTCGTCGCCGCAACGCGTCGAAGCCGTTTGGATAGCGCTCATAATAGCGCCGCAGATTGTCAGACTCGGTCCAGAGGGACCAGTAGTTCGCGCCCAGATCAATCGCATGCAGCATCCAGTTTTCGAGTACGTTGACGCCGACTTCGTCAACCGGCAGGTACTTCGGATTAACTTTGTATTGCCGGTAGTACCCGTCCTCCATTATGGTCGCCAGCCACGGCGGCCGGTTCGCCAGCTCTTCGATCTGGATCGGTTCCTCAATGACGATACTATCGGAGCGCAGCCAGCAGCCCGCGCGCACACAGAGATCCTGGACCTCGCGATTACCGACACTGCTGATATCAGGCTGAGTATTTACTGCGAGCGGCACTTTTTTCCAGAGGTCCAACTGGATTTTCGTCATGTCGAGCGTTGTTTTAGCTGCGGTCACATAATCAGGAAAGGGATTCGGAAGATTGCTGGTGTGACCTTCACCCCAAAAGCCGTACATCATGAGATCAACAAATTCGATCAGAGGGTTGTCGTCAAACTCACGGACCAGAAGTTCGTTCAGTTCTTTAAAGGCCGCTTGAAATCTAGGATGATCATAGCGAGGCTCCACAAAATCTTCCTTCGCGCCATAAGTCTTTCCGATTCTCACGAGCGGGACTTGTTTTTGCAGAAAGTCTGGCAACGCGAGGCGACCGGGCTGGCCTTCTGTGTTCGACATTTGCACGCGAAACGCCACTCGCAGGTTGTGACGTTTAGCGGCGTCCAGGGTTAACGCAAACACCGGATGCAGGTTGAGCTTGCCGGGCACTGTCTGCACATCACGCCAATCACAGCGAATGTAAAGCAGATCAACAAATGGGAGCGACGCCAACTTTTCAACATGCTGCTGGAGCGTTTCCACCCCCGCACGTGCGGCGAGTGACGGACCGCCTTCTTCCCATGTGTAACCCACCAGACCGAGGCCGTGATTCTTCACCGGTCTCGTTGATTGAGAGGTTACGAGAACCGTATACCAGCCGGCGTCCTGCTCGATCCCAAACGGTCCCTGATTCAAACGGTCGGTGACTTGCGGCCCCGGCCCGAAGTTGTAGTTCTCCCAGTTGTGTGTGGGAACTTCCTGCGCTTTCGCGCTCGACAAGGCGCTGGCGAGGGTGAGGGCTGCTCCCGTTTTGAGAAAGTTACGTCTGCGCATAATCAGTGTCTCTGGGATGAATCAAAATCAGCACGAGAATCATTCCGATGAAAGGTATGAAGCTTGCTGTGATCAGAATTGGTGCAAAAGAATAGCGATCTGAAACGTACCCGATCAGGAAAGTTGAGATGATAGTGCCGAGTCCCGCGCCGGTACCACTCATGCCGCTCACAGTTGCTACGGATTCACTGCGGTAAAGATCGGATGGAAGCACCAGTGCCATCGTCGAGAAAGCAGCATAGGCGAATGTGGAGACTGCAAACAGACCTGCAAGCGCGAGCAAGCTTGACGTGAAAACAGTCGGGATCAGGAGAGTCATTCCGAGCCCGCCAAAAACAACGACGGCTTTGCGCGCTTTGATGACGGGCCAGCCACGTCGTATCAGCCAACTCGAGACGCCGCCGCCGAAGAAATTGCCGAGATCGGCAGCAACAAACGGGATCCAGAACGCAAGTAGCGCTTGCTCGGGGTTGATTCCTTTCGTTAGGAGGTAGATAGCGAACCAGTCTGTGATAAAAAACCAGATCGGATCGGTCATTGTACGAGCAGCAATTACAGCCCACGTTTGGGGAAGTATGATCAAGTCTCGCCATCTGCTTTTGTGAGTAGTTTGCTGGTCCTGCTCATCCAACTCGATCCGCTCGCGCAGGATCATCTCGCGTTCGTCTGCGCTGATTCGCGGGTGCGTCTCCGGCGGGTGATACAGCATCCGCCAGGCGATCAGCCACAAAAATCCCAACGTGCCCGTGATGACGAAGGCCGGCCGCCAACCGCCGAAGTATTTGTACAAGCCGATCACGAGTAGTGGGGCGATAGCGCCGCCGATCGACGACCCGCTATCAAAGAGTGCTACGGCCCAACCTCGTTCTTTCTTTGGAAACCACTCGGCCACAGCTTTCGTGGCGGCGGGCCAGTTGGCGGATTCACCGGCGCCGAGCAGGAAGCGAAACAATGCGAAGCTACGTAGACCACCGGCGAGCGACGTCAACATCGCGGCGATCGAGTACCAGATGACTGTGATCGTCAGTCCCTTGCGCGTGCCGATACGATCGATCAAACGACCGGACACACTCTGTCCAACCGAATAGGCAACTCGAAATGCGATTACGATGGTGGCGAAATTTTGGTTGTTCCAACCGTATTGCTGCTTTAGATAGGGCGCGAGAACTGAAAGCGTCTGCCGATCGATGTAGTTGATAACGGTGGAGGCAAAAAGCAACCCGCCGATCCACCAGCGCAGGTTTGAGATCGGTCTCGAGGTGCTTCGCGTGTTTATAGTCGTCGCCATGGCTTCAATCGCGAGACTCGTCTTCGTTCAGTTGGGCCAGGAACGTTTCACACCGTGACAGATCTTCCGCGCGCTTTATGCCTTGCTCTTCTCGGGCGTCGGCAAACGGACTTGCGAAGACCCCAGGCTTTCGTGAGGCCAGAGCATTGATAACTTCATTGGGAAAGCCCAACTCACCACGACTGCGGTTATAACGTCCGGCCGATTCATCCCAATAACGGCTCCGCAATTCGAGCAACACCTGCAACATTGTTTGGTTCTTCAGTAAGAAGAGACCGATGTTTGTTTCACCAAACTCGGCTGTTTCCGCATTTTCCAAATGAGTTTCAGTCGCGGATTCGATCTCACCGGATGCGTTGCGGTGAAGCGGTGCATACGGACGTGCGACAAAAGCTGTCGGAAACACTATCTCGTAAGATTTGAACAGCCGCGCAAGCTTTGCAGTGCGCGCATACGTTTTTGGACGAATCACAGGTTGAGTGCTCCAGACGACCAGCGACATCCCGGTGAAATCACTCAGCAAATGGTGCGCACTCAAAACTGCATCACCGGTCCCAAGTGCCTGCTGTTGGGTGACTAAACGCACGTCTTGTCCGCGAAGGGCTTCGGAAATGGCAGCTTCGGTATCCGGCGCGACGATCACCACGGGGGTACGCGTGGCGCCCAAACCCTCACGAATACTCCGCAGGACTTGGACAATCGCGGGCTGGTCGCCAACGATAGCCACAGGTTTTGGCACGTTGAGGCCTGACTCTGCTGCGCGTGAACCTTTCCCGGCCGCGACGATCACAGGCTGGATTTCGTGGGCATCGAAGCTGATTGAGGCGGCGTCGATTAGCGCGCGCAGGTTCTTTACCTCGGCGGCGGTGTTCGAGCCGGGCAAATTGATCTGCGCGATCGAATCGCGCCAGAGATCGTCTAAATCAATACCGGTGAGACCTCGGCCTGGCGTCGAAACTATTACTGACCCCTCGTTAACGCCGTTGCGACCTCTGGCCGAGTAGTATTGTTCCTGCACTCGTTCGATCAGGCTTTGTGAGTGATCTCGCGTAGTTAATGCGAGGACATTCCCGCCAAAACCGCCACCCATAACACGAGCACCGAGCACGTGCGGATCTTCTCTGACGATCCTGATCAACTCTTCGACTTCCGGCACGCTGACTTCGTAAAGGTCTCTTAAACTGGCGTGCGATTCATTTAGCAGTTTTCCCAGCGTTTGCATTGCCGACAATGTAGCGCCGGAACTCCTGTCGTTTTGGATCGAATCTAATTTGTTTGTGGCGAGGGCTACACGCTTGGCTTCACCCAGATGATGCATACCGCGAACTCGAATTTTGAGTGGCCAGCGCGGTTCGTCACCGAGGAGCGCAGGGAAGGATCTCTCCAATTCTGAAAACGTGTGAGGGTAGGCGGCGCGGACTGTGTCTATTGAGATCGTCGCTGGTAATGATGTGAAGAGATCGTGCGCTGCTTCAAACGCTTCCATTGAACCGCCGGCCAGCGAACTTCTGGTTTCAAGCCACGCGCTGTAACGAGCCGGGGCGGTTGATTTCCAACTGTCAATTATCGCGGGAATGAGTAATCTTGAAACTGCGGCGCGCTCGTTGTACTCGATCATGATTTCGCGCCCTTTATCCGCCGGTTTTGTAAAGAAGGTCACCCAGGCAAACGGTTCATCCGGAAGTGTGGCCAGCCTCGTTTCGTGCGATGCGTAGTCAATCAATACCGCGTTAGCCGTCGCCGCAAGGCAAATTGTTATGTGGTCCATCGACCCGCCGCGTGTGCCGATAAACCATTCAGCTATTGCGGAGTCCTTGGCCAACTCTTCCTCGCTCCATGAGATTCCATTTACGTTTCTGATCGCGGCTCCGCCCAGGACTACCAGGGCCGATGACGATGAGGCGCCACCGCCGGGCGGTATGTTGGAATCGAGCACGAAGTCGAACCCATTTTGTATCTGTTTACCGAACTTGCCGCGGGCGAAGGTCACAGCGGCGTTGAGGTAGTTTTGCCAGTGAGGCGTGGGGGCACCGTAAGAGAATAAGAACTCGAGCCATTCGGCTTCTATCTCACTGTTGAACTCGGGAATGTTGAGAATCGAGAACGATGATGGCTCGAATTTCGCAGAAGAGGAGACGCAACGGACCGCGGGCTCGTGCGATTTCCTGTACAGCATCCATGCGTCGCGCTCACGGCTGCCAAAGGTGAGTGAAGCCGTCGGAAGGTATGACACATAGTCAATGTGTTCGCCGAGGACTCCCATTCGAGCGGGAGCGCGCAAGAGTGAAACTGGCCCGTCACCAAAATGGTCAAAAAACAGATTGCAGAGAGTTGTGAGTCGTGCTGCTCTGTGCGCCAGTTCAGAATTCCCGGCAGTGACCACATTGCGCAGGGCAAATTTAATGTCAGACACATTCATTTCGAGCGACATGCCTCTTACGAAAAAACAAATTGCCAGCTTAGTTGCCGGATGCTATAAACCGCGTACTCACTAGCGAATTGCAAGCAAGATGCGGTTGACGGGATCCGGGTTGAAACGAAGGGTTAGTTCACGTTGCGTACAAACAATACCTTAACTAGCCGAGTTTGGAAACTTCAAATTTCCGTCACCTCGAGCGGCAAGGTTTCGTCTGAGATGGAGAACGTGCATGACTTTACGAAGAAGAGAATGGCTTAAGACCATTGCGGCGGCGGGTGTGGGTGCTCTAGGTTACACCGTCCCCGAACCCATTCACGCCCAAACAAGAGAACGCAACAACGGCAACGCGCATCAACCACTGGCTTTAAAAGATTATCAACCGAAAAGCATGCTGCACGTGCCGGAAACGCACGTTCCTCGTTCACGGTTTCCTAGCATCGATTTCCATACGCATCTCTCTTGGATCAACCGCAAAGGCAACGCCGATGTTGTTCGTCACAATGCCACGCCCGAGGAAATCTTGAAGGTGATGGACGCAAAGAACGTCCGTGTCATGGTTAACCTGACTGGCGGATACGGCGCGTTACTGGCAGAAACGGTGCGTCACTGGCAACAACCTCATCCTGATCGATTTATTGTCTTCACAGAGCCCTGGTATGCAAAGATCACGATGCCAAATTATTCGCGCTTTCAGGCGGAACAGTTGGAAGCTGCGAAAAAGACAGGCGCGCGCGGAGTGAAGATCCTCAAGACTCTCGGTCTATACCTGCGCGAAAATGTAACAACAGGACCGCTGGTGAAGGTAGATGACAAAAGATTTGACGAAATGTGGGAAGCGGCAGGATCTCTCAATATGCCGGTTGCCATTCACGTGTCAGATCCAGAAGCCTTTTTCCTGCCGACCGACCGCTTCAACGAACGTTACGAAGAACTCAGCGCCCATCCCGATTGGTCGTTTCATGGGAAAGATTATCCGAGCAATGCCGAACTTCAAGAAGCGCGCAATCGCGTAATGCAACGCCACCCGCGCACGAAGTTCGTCTGCCTTCACACTGCCGATTCAGAGAATCTGCCATACGTCTCAGAATGTCTCGACCGTTATCCAAACATGTACGTCGATATTGCGGCTCGCATCGGCGAACTCGGCCGCCAGCCACGCATGACGCGCAAATTTTTCGATAAGTACCAGGACCGGATCCTCTTTGCTACCGACGCTACACCTCATGGAGATGAAACGCCGCAGCAGATCTTCGGTAACGAGTTGTACGAAATCTATTACCGTTTTCTCGAGACCGAGGATGAGTATTTCGACTATGCTCCGGCGCGAATTCCGCCGCAGGGGCGTTGGCGTATTTACGGAATCGGCTTGCCCGACGAACTTCTTAAGAAGGTTTACTTCGAAAATGCGGCCCGGCTCCTGGGCCTGTGAGCGATGCGGGAAAATTCACGACGACTCTTTTTGAAAAACGCCTTGATGTCTCTCGTGGCTGTGCCGCTGGTGCGTCACACGACATGGTCAGCTACTAAGTCTTTGACGGTTACACTTGAAGGTCGCGCCGATAACCTCGGTGATGAGATTGTAAGTTTTGGCCTCCCCTTACCCTTTGGTTTTTTACACGATTCGCAGCGAGTCAGAATCGACGACGAGCAGGGAGTGGAGGTGCGGGCGGCTGTCCGATCTCTCGAGCCGTGGCGAAACGGCGGACGAGACAGTTCCATACGATCGCTGTTAATCCAATTCAAGCTCAACTTCTCGAGACACAAAGCACAACGAGTCATCGTGAGATTCAACACGCGAAGAAGCAATAGTGAAGCAACTTTTGTCCCGGTTTCGCAGACACTGATTGATGAGAGCGGGCTTAAAGGTCCTCGTATTGCAGCCGTTCTACCTGCCGGCTGGTTGTGCGCGTCGGGCGTCGTTGGGCCGCAGGTTCCTGCGAGCGAGTCAGGTGAATATCCCAGCTACGATCGTTTCGTAGAAAAGAACTTTCCCGGTTCGCTCGCTTACCTCGACAGCAAGGTCTATAGCGAATGGTTGTTTGATCGAACAACCTGTTACTACAAGATGTACGTCCGCACCGGCGACAGCAAATATCTTGCTGCGGCCTATCACGCTGCTAACTTCGTTCGCGAACATACGAGGCTCGATGGTCCAGACGCAGGTATCTTCACCTTGAAGGGACCTGATCTGAAGTATGTCTATCCCCGAGCAATGCACATTCATTACCTGCTGACGGGAGACGACCGCGCGCTCGCGTGTGGCAAGGTGATGGCCGAGTACTGCTTCAACAATCAACACCCCGTCTACCGTCCGGACCTAATCAAACCGGTTCCACTCGGCGTCGATCCGGAACGCGGCCGAAACTTCTGGACGCTCCGCCATCAGGGCTATGGACTACTCGGTATCCTGCACGGTTGGGAAATGACGGGGGAAAAGAAGTATTGGACCAAGGCGGGCGAGTGTGTTGACGCCTATTACAAACACCAGCAGCAACCACCCGACGGACGCCCTCCCGACGGATCTTTGCGTCAGAACTGGGAACTGTATGATCCGAACGAAGCGACCTTTCCCGGAGCGACATCAGCATGGATGATGGCACTACTGCTCGATCCGCTGTTTCACTACTGGACGCTAACGAACGACCGTCGCGTCGCTAACATAGTGGTGAAATGGTGTGATTTTCTCGATCGACAGGGTATCGTGCCTGACGGATCGAAGGCCTACTACGTGATCAACTGTTTTGCAGCGAATGATCCAAAAGCGCCGCCCGGTGAGGTTGGACCGGACATGGAGATGCACAACACCGAGATGGCCTACACGTTTGCTTTGGGATTGTTCTTCACGAACGATCCGCGGCGCAAACAGACCTACCTGAAACGTTTGCAACGGTTCCTGTCTCTGGCTGTCGAACTCAACATGAATCGTCCCGCACGTGCTTTCAATTGGGCCTTTCAATTCACGAGCCAGCTCATCTATTTCGCACAGCACCAGGGCGAGGGCCTGTAGAAATGAAAGAACAAAGAATATTTCTCACGCAAGTAAGTTGGAGACCGATCGCCGCTGCGCCGCTGCGCCGCTGCGTGAGCATGCTTTTCCTTGCCGTCATGCTCTGTGGCGTCGTTCGCGCCCAGGCACCCTATCGCGTCACGATACAGCAGGGGGTGAGTGTGAAAATGCGAGATGGCGTGTCGCTCGTGGCAGACGTGTATCGTCCTGTGAGTGACGAGAAGTTTCCGGTTCTGCTTGAACGTACACCCTACAACCGAACCAATGAAGCCGCCACGGCGAACACGATGGCTGCGCACGGCTACATCGTCGTGCTCCAGGACACGCGCGGACGATTCGGGTCCGGCGGAGAATTTTATCCGTTTCGTAACGAGAGCGCAGACGGTTTCGACACTGTCGAATGGGCTGCAAGGTTGGACCAGTCAAACGGGAAGGTCGGAATGTTTGGCGGTTCTTATGTTGGAGCAACGCAGATGCTGGCGGCGATGGCCGTGCCTCCTCATCTCGTTTCGATCTTTCCCTACGTCACCGCTTCCGAGTACTACGACGGTTGGACCTATCAAAACGGTGCGTTGATGCAGTGGTTCAGCAGTTCGTGGACGTCGGGTCTCGTCATCGACACGCTGCGACGGCAGGCAGAAGCCTCGCAGGCGCCAAAGGAATGGGTAAAGAACCTGCCCCTCCAGGATTATACGCTTCTCAAAACGCCGCAGCCGTCATCACTGGCGCCGTATTTTCGCGACTGGTTGTCACATGAGCGAGACGATGCGTACTGGCAGCAGTGGCGCGTGTCAGATCACTACCCGCGAATGACGGTTATGGGATTGCACGCCGGCGGTTGGCACGATTTATTTCTCAAAGGTTCGATCAAAAACTACACCGGGTTACAGAAACAAGCCGCTACTGCAGAAGCTCGCACCGGACAACGATTGATGGTTGGTCCATGGGCACATGCGCCAACCTCGAGCGAGGGAAAGATCGGCGACGTCGTGTTCGGTAAAGCAGCTGTGCTGGACCACACAGCGACCGCTCTGAAGTGGTTCGACTATTCGCTCAAGGGAATGAATAACGAGTACTCCAGTGGAGCGCCAGTTCGTCTCTTCATCATGGGCGACAATGTCTGGCGCGATGAGCAGGAGTTTCCGCTCGCACGGACTCGCTACACTAAGTACTACCTTCACTCAATAAAAGGCGCAAACAGCGCCGGCGGTGATGGACTGTTGAGCCTCGTGCCGCCCACGACGGAAGGAGCTGATGAGTTCGATTACGAGCCGCAGAATCCTGTGCCCACGATTGGAGGCCGGCTATGTTGTGGCCAGGCAATGCCGCCGGGTCCTGCTGATCAGAGACCAAATGAGTCGCGCTCGGATGTACTCGTTTATACAACGCCGCCATTGCGTGAAGATACTGAAGTTACCGGATTTATTTCCCTTGAGCTTTATGCTTCCACTTCGGCTATCGACACTGATTTCACTGCGCTTCTTGTTGATGTCGATGAGAGTGGTTACGCGCGTTTACTCACCGATGGCATCCTGCGGACACGTTACCGGGAAAGGACAAACAAGGCGACGGAAGTTATTCCGGGAAAAATTTACAAGTACACGATCGACTTGTGGGCGACAGCCAACGTGTTCAAGGCACGACATCGAATACGGTTGTACGTTTCGAGCAGTAACTTTCCCCGGTTCAATCGGAACTTGAACACGGGTGAAGACATACTGACGTCAACGCGATCCGTGCGCGCACATCAGAAGATCTATCACGATGGAGAGCACCGCTCAGCATTGATTCTGCCGCTGATTCCGCGCCGGTAGTGCAAACTGCATCACTACAATCAAGCACTTTCCGCTTGCAAACGATCGAGCCCGAATGTTATAAGCGCGCCAGATTTGGTTAAGCCGCGGACTAGTTCGAGTCCAACACAGCGAAACAGCTCAGACGAGTAGCGCAAACGAAAACAGTTGAACATGGCGGGTTAGTTCCAGTTCCAGACTAACCTACCACCGAAAAGAGATCTTACCGGAGAGTAGCAGGTTCGTTTGAAGCGTGAACAAACCTCCCAAAAGTTGAATACATCTTCACTGAACCGAATAGCGGTGCTTGCGCCCGCCCGGACGCGGCACCTGCGAATGCGATCAGTTCCTTAAGGAGTCAGAGATGAAAATCGTACGCACAGTCATGATGGGTATTTTGGTGACCGGATTTCTCCTGTGCTGTATCGGGAACGCCCGGGCCCAGGGCACAAACCTCGGAACGATTCGTGGCACCGTCACGGACGCGAATGGAGCGGTACTTCCTAATGCCGCAGTGCAGATCACTGACAAAGGGACGCGCCTGACGCGAGACCTTACCACTAACGGTGAGGGAAATTATGAAGCGGCCGCCCTGAAGCCAGGTGCCTATGAGATAGCAGTAACCGCCCCCGGTTTCAAGAAGTCCGTCGTTGAAGCCGTTATAAGTGGATCGGAAACTGTTCGAGCCGATGTGAAAGCTGAGGTTGGCACTCAGAGCGAAACCGTCATCGTCAGTGGCGCTGACGCCGGTCTGATCCAGAGAGAGCAACCCGTAATCGCGGGCACGCTCGACAATCGTCAGCTTCAGGAATTGCCGCGTGACAGTCGCGAGATTCTCGAGTTTCTCTACCTGAATCCGGACATCACTCAGGGACCGGGCGGCGATGGTACGTTTAAGTTCATCGGCGCGCAGAGCTACGGCGCAACTTTCTCGCTCGATGGTCAGCGTACGAATGGTGGAATCTTTGGTGAGCCGACGTCGAGTCAGCCCTCGCTCGAGACCGTCGGTGAGCTGGTCGTGCTATCGAAGAATTTCACGGCCGAGTACTCGGGTGTCGCGAACATTCGCATCGAGACGAAGCGCGGTGGGGCGCAGTATCACGGCTCGCTGTTCTACAATAATAAGAATTCAGCACTCGCCGCTCGCACGATTCAGGACAAGATCGACGAAGCGAACTTTCTGCCCACAAGCGCTGTACCCACCTTCCCGAAACCTTACTTCAACTTAAATGAGGTCGGAGGATCTTTCAGTGGCCCAGTTCCATTCAGCTCCAAGCGAACCTTTTTCCTTATGTCATACGAGCGACGTTGGGACTTCGCGCCGGTTCGCGTGAGATCCAACAATCTACCAAGCTCACTGGTGCTGGCGGGAAATTTCACGCAGATCGTCAATACCAGCAAGCCCGCTGTCCCCGCTTCCGTTATTCCACTGCTCACTGCGACGGAACTGGCAGAGAATACGATTTTGACCGGGACCACGCGCCGGTTCGTCAGCATACCGTCACGTCTGCTGAACCCGTTCGCTCTGGCTCTGCTCAACGGGTACTACCCACACCCAAATCCTGCAGCGCCTTTGCTGAACGCAAATGCCAGTGGTCAAAACACTACGGGCCGAATCGCCGATTTTGCGCAAAGCTTTGGGGGCTTGCTGACTCGTGATCTGGCAACGCTTCGAGTGGACCACGACTTTTCCGATAAGGACAAACTTTACGCGGTGTACAACTTTCAGGTTCGCAGCGGCAATCGCGGCCTCGTAGCAAATCCGCTGCCGGCCTTCGGTTTACTCTCGCAGCACCAGAAGAATCACACACTCTCTTTGTCTTACACACGTCTGTTTTCCAACACCGTGGTGAACGAAGCACGTGGCGGCATCAATTACCAGTTCCTCTACCGCCGTGCAAACATGACGACCGGCCAGTTTTTATCGAGCATCGGTTTCAACGATCAGGAAATCACCGCTTACGGTAGTGTTGTTGGTGCACGCCTCATTGACACCCCCGGACAGGTGGCGTTTACGTTTGGACCATTTTCTGGAATTCCGAATGGTGGTCGAAACACCGATCGTCCACTGGACCAGAAATTAGCGACCTTCGGCGACACCATTACCTGGAGCAAGGGCAGGCACTCGATCAAAGCGGGCGGCGACTTTGTCCACAACCAGGCCGTCGACGGGTTTGCTCTGAACAGAAACAATCCGCGCGGAACCCTGACCTGGGGCGCGAACTTAAACGGCTACGCTCAGTTCCTTTTGGGAATGCCCTCAACGGTGAACAACTCTGCGCTTTTCGTTCGCAATGTTCGTCCGGCTCTCGACGTGTCAAACAGTGAGTCAGGGGTTTTCTTCCAGGATGACTTCAAAGTTCACCCGCGGTTAACGCTTAACCTCGGACTGCGTTACGAGTTGATAACTCCATTCGTAGACAAGAACGATTTGATGGTCAATTTCGATCCGAACGGGACCGGAAACGGTGGCAGAAAAGGCCGGTTCGTGGTGCCAACGGAAGCAGTGAAGGCGCTTATTCACCCCTTCTTTATTACCTACGGAACCGTGACAGCGGCCGAAGCCGGCGTTGGACGCGGGCTCGCCAACACCGACAAAAACAACTTTGCGCCGCGTCTCGGTGCAGCCTGGCGCGTCACCGAAAAAAGCGTGATCCGTGGTGGTTATGCCGTTGTCTATCCGACGTCTGCTGCCCAGGGAATGCGCGACGCGATTGCTACAAACACGTTCAATCAAACTGTCAGGACCAACCAGAGAGTGGGACTTCCACTCGGGATCAATCCGGCTGGTGGAAACTTCGGGCGCGGACTGACACCTTTCAACAATGCCGTACTCGCCTCGGTCCAGGGAATCGCAGCGAATGCGATCCCGTTTGATCTTCAGAGTCCGCGCATCGAGCAATTCAACGCGACATTCGAACACGAGTTGTCAAACGATCTCGGAATTCGCTTTTCCTACATCGGTGCTCGCCAACATGGATTGATCGGTGGTTTCGATCTGAATGAGTTAGCGCCAAGCAATACGCCTTTCGGCAACACCGATGGTGAAGGACATCCCTGTTACGATACGACACCAGGCGCGGTCACAACTGATTTAGGCAACTGTGTTGAGTCTGCCGAAGACGAGGCGCGCCGGCCGTTTCCGAACGGGCTCGGTGACTTCCTTGCAAGCTATGGAAACATCGGCCGCGGTCGCTCGCATGCTTTCCAGGTTGAAGTTAACCGCAGGTTTGCTCGGGGTCTGACTTTCAATGTCTCGTATACTTTGCTCGATCAGAAGTCGAGCGGTCTCGATATCGGTAATTCGAGTCTCGGCGGCGCGATTTACAATCAGTTCAATCCCGATACGGATCTGGCTACTGACTCGTTTGTTTCACGTCACCGGTTGGTCTCGTACGGCACGTACGACGTTCCCTTCGGTCGCGGGCGCCGGTACGGCAATTCAATGTCGAAAGTGACTGACGCTGTTTTGGGTGGCTTTCAAATTTCGTGGAACATGTTTGCCAAGAGCGGTACCGGCTTCACGCCGTTCTGGTTTTGCAACAACTGTAGCCCGATCTTCCCGGGCAACATAGCCAGCGGCTTTGTCGATGCCGTCGGTGACTTCAGTGGTCCAACATTTCGTCCACGAGTTGTTGGCGATCCGTATGCCGGCGTGAGTGGTGATCGATTCTTTAATCCCGCTGCGTTTGCGGTGCCGACGACTGGCGCTGATGTGTTCGACAACCCCGATGTTGCGAAACGAAACTTTCTCATCGGACCGGGAACGTGGGGAGTGAATTTAGGTCTGCGCAAGTTTTTCAGACTCAGTGAGAGTGCGAGACTTGAGGTGGGCGTAGATTTCAACAACGTCTTCAACCATCCGTTACTTTCACCTCTGGATACGCAGTTCGCGAACCTCGGCGATTTCGATATAGCCTTGAATTCGTCGGGCCAGCCGGTAATCTTGGCGGACAGCGTGAACCCCAACCCGAACTTTGGCCGCAATCAATTCAGTTGGACGCAAGAGGGAATTGATAATCGTCGATCGATTCGTGCCAAACTGCGGCTCACGTTTTAGACGAACAGCAACATCCGCGGGCCAATGGACAGCGTCTCCCCAGACGCTTCCATTGTCTCGACACGGTGTGGATTTAACCGGCGAGCATCATGAGCAGCGCTTCGCGTCATACCTTCACACGCAAACCGAATCTTGCGGATGTTACCGCTGCCGGACATGACATGCTGCGGCTGGTCAACCGTCGCATCCTGCTGAGCATCCTCTCGGATCGACAGCCTATCTCGCGGGCGGAGATCGCGAAGATTAGTGGTCTCAAGAAAGCTACGATCTCGACGATCACGGGCGAATTACTGAAGGACGCGTGCATCATCGAGGAAGGGTCGGGAAGAACCACTCCGATCGGTGGCAAACCGCCCACGCCTTTGCGGCTTAACGCGAATCGGTTCGGGCTTTTCGGCGTTGACATTCGGGCCGATGAAACGATCCTGGCGCTGAGCGACTTCAACAACCGCATCGTCTCACGCGTCAGCTTCGAAACAGGATCCGTTGCGACGTCGTTTCTCAGCAAGGTCGGTAAGGAGATTCGCAAGCTTCAGCTCAAGCATGATTCATTCATCGAGTTTCCCGGCATCGGCGTGAGCTTGCCAGGTCTGGTTGATAACCAGAGCGGAAAATTTCTTCTCTCAGTGGTCCTGCCGTGGCGCGATGTGCCGGTGGTGAACCTTTTGGAGAAGGCCACGAATCTTCCGGTAATCATCGACAATTCGGCGCGTTGTTCGGCACTCGCTGAGATCTGGCATGGCAAGGCGCAGTATGCGCACGTTCGCAACTTACTGTATGTCAGCGTCAGTACCGGCCTTGCATGCGGCGTCGTCATCGATGGCGGTCTTTATCGCGGCGGCAACAATACCGCCGGTCAATTCGGACATATTCCGATCGATCTAAGTGGTCCTGAGTGCCGCTGCGGGCAAAGAGGTTGTTGGGATCTATACGCCTCAGACAAAGCCACGCTGAAACGATACGCAGATTTACGTGGACCAGGCGGCAAGAGAGTTTCGACCATGCGCAAATTAGTCGCGCTGGTTGAGGCTGGAGACGCGGCTGCAACAGAAGCTGTCCGTGAAACTGCTCGTTATCTCGGCATCGGAATCACCGGGCTTGTCAACGGACTCGATCCCGAGATCGTCGTTATAGGCGGTGAGATCACAAAGGTCTGGGGCGTGATCGAACGGATCATTGTCGAGGAAACAAAACGAAATTTGCTGGCGCCGCGCGCCCACAATATTGCGATTAGACCATCGGCGTTTGAAGTTCGGCCCAGTCTGAAAGGCGCTTTGACCTTGATCCAAAACAGTTTGTTGTCCGTACCACACATGGGTTAAGCCGCAGATGCAGCAGGCGAATTACACTCCGGACGAAATCAAGGCGACGCTGGCGGGAGGGTTGATTCCTGCAATGCCCGTGATGTTCGATCGTGAAGGGCGTTTTCACGAACGTGCTCACGAGGAATATGTCGCGTTCATGATCACCCAGCCCATCGCTGGTGCTGCCGTCTGGGCGCATACCGGAAGAGGATTGCTTCTCGACGCTGAGACGGCGCGGGTCGTGATGCACCAATGGCGGCAGGCTCTCCCCCGCAAGCCTTTGATCGCGGGTGTCGGGGCTCACAGTAAATATTCAAATCCGAGCGAGGCAACAACCGCCACGCTTTCCATGGCTACGGCGGCTGCGGAGTACGGTGCAAACGCACTACTCGTTTATCCGCCATCGTGGTTGAAGGATCACGAGCAAAGAGACTCGCTTATCATCGAACACCACAAACGTCTTGCCGAATTCGGTTTACCCCTCGTGTTGTTCTATCTCTACGAGGCAGCCGGTGGCGTTTGTTACACGACCGAAGTGTTGGACCAGCTGTTGCTGTTGCCGAATGTGGTGGGCATCAAGATGGCGACGCTCGACAGCGTAATGACGTACCAGAACGTCGCCCGTCACATGCAATCTCGACATCCAGACAAACTGCTGATCACGGGTGAAGATCGTTTTTTTGGTTACAGCCTCTGTCAGGGAGCGCAAGCAGCACTCATCGGAATGGCCGCTGTCTGCACCGATCTCCAGGCAGAATTGATGAGCGCTCATTGCCAACGCCGAGCAGAGCGATTTCTCGAGTTGTCTGACATGGTCGATCAGCTCGCGCAAGTGCTCTTCATCCACCCGATGGAAGGTTACATCGGTCGCGTTCTTTTTGCGCTCTCGAAGCTTGGAGTAATCCCGGTCGAAGCTGCAAACGATCCGTGGGGGCCGGCGCTGACTCCACACGACGTCGAGAACATCGCAAACGTACTCAATGCCCTGAATGTGCAAGTTGGATAATGTTTTCCCTGGTAAGTGGACATCCGAAAATCGACTCCGGCGATCGCGCTTCGCTCGTTCGCGATTACGAACGTTTTCGAGCCGGTTTACCTGAAGACCTGGAAGACTACGTTCGCCGGCAATATCAAGTCGATTTATCCACTGCCTACGGCGATCATGCGATCAAGAACCCTTTCGGCAAAGCGTCAGGTCAACTCTCACTCAATCTTTCGCAAGTACGTCGCGATTGTGAAGAGCAACTGGGCTTCATTGTGCTGAAGTCAATCATTGCTGAAGACGCTGCCGGTGCCCAGTCGATGCGCGAATGGGCGATCGAAGAAACGCGAATGGTTGTCGAAAGAATTGTTGGTCAGGATCAGAGTGAAGGGTGGACTGTGTCGTGGAAGGGACGCGGTTGGTACGACACGTTTGCTAAGTACCTCGAGTTTTTTGATGAGGCGTTGTCAGTTGCGAGTCCCTCTTCGGTATTGGTGGTGCCGTCGTGCAAGTACCATTTGCCCAGTGCCGAGGAACATCTCTGGAAGACTGGCGAGTATGAGTACACGACTCGGTGTCTTATCGACGTGTGGCGACGCCATCATCCGGACGTACCGATGTCAATTGAGAAAGACTTCAGCCCAACCCTCGCTGGCTCCGATCGCGCGGCTGAGGCTGAAATGATCATTGAATGGCTGACGCGAGTGACTTCGCTGATCAGGCAGGGAGCGGAGCCGTCGCCAGTGAAGATTGGTTTGAAGGTTTTCAATGCAATTCTCGACGATGCGTTTCAACTCGAAATGTTGCGTGCCATAGACGAAAAATGTTCGGGTGAAGCAGTTCCTGATTTTCTGGTCTACGCAAATCGATTATTCGATCCGGACCGCGTATTCGATGGAGTGCGAGGCACCGCATACGGAGGTCCCGATCTGAGTGCGCGCAATTTGAATGTACTGGCGCAAATGCGGTTGCTCGAACGACAAGGAGCTATTCCAGTTTGCAAACTACCGATCAGCGCCACCGGCAACATTGTGTCTGGACGAATCGCAGCCGAATATCTTCTGCGCGGTGCAAGTAGTTTCCAGATCCACACTTTTTTTCAGCTACCCAGCGGTGAGTACTCGATGAAGACGGGCGGGAAAACAGCGCGAGCATTGCTGGAGCTTTATTTCCATCCCACAGAAGGGTTGCTCGCATGGCTGCTGCACCTGCGTCGTGTATTCGATTGGCCGGTGGAGTGGAACGTTAAGCAGATGGCTGAATTCTGTATGGAGCCCGCGAACAACGTCTGGGCAGAGCCTGCCCCGGCATTGAACTGAGGATGCAAGATCCGGCAATAGACATTCGTTTGTTGTTTGAATCTGATATCCCCGCAGCAATGCAACTGAAGGATGCAGCGGGTTGGAACCAGACTGAGAAAGATTGGCATCGCCTGCTGGAGCTCGAGCCGAACGGTTGTTTTGCTGCGGTGAGAGATGGCCGGCTGGTAGGTACAACCACTACCACAACGTACGGCAACGATCTGGGCTGGATAGGAATGGTGCTGGTTGACCCGCAACAGCGGCGCCAGGGAATCGCGACGCGGTTAATGAATGTCGCGATCGACTATCTGAAAGACAAAGTGGCTACCGTGAAGCTGGATGCGACGGCGCAGGGCAAGCCTGTTTACGAGAGGTTTGGATTCCGGTTTGAGTCCGTGGTCGAACGCTGGAGCGGACGCTCGAACGCGCGTAATGCGGAGACCCCGAACGTGCTGGACCACAATGCGAGCCGTGACCTACTGGCACTGGATCGATTGGCGTTCGATGCCGATCGCTCGAAGTTGTTAGAAAAGTTGATTGACGATGCGTGTGCACCGCCTGTCTTGCTGAGAGCTGCCGATCGGACGCTGAGTGGTTATGCGCTGGCGAGACGCGGTACGAACGCAGATTACGTTGGACCGATCGTCGCGAGAGATCGGCAACACGTCGAGTCGTTGTTGGTCCAGGTATTGAGTGAACTGCCGGGACGTCGTGTTTACATCGACTGCAACACAGAATGCGACGCCGGCACGAGTGTGTTAGCGGACCGCGGTTTCGTAAAAGAACGTGACCTCATTCGTATGAGTGCCGGCGCGCGGGCTGCGAAAACACGGCCTTCTGTTATCGCAATCGCCGGTCCCGAAACAGGTTGACGTACTAATCAAACAGTCTCTGGAGGCGTAATGGAATCAACGGCTATGGTGCAGGACGGATTGGAAAAAAACTTCCGTGCCGATCAACTCAACGTCTACATTTACGAATCACGGTTGAAGATGGGCCAGGCAGCAGCGGCAGTGATTGGGGCTGAGATCCGGCGTGCAATTGAAGAACGCGGCCGGGCGGTTGTGATACTCGCGTCCGCGCCGTCGCAGAATGAGTTTTTGGAGAATCTTGCAGAGGCGCCCGGTATAGATTGGTCGCGCGTGACGGCTTTTCATCTCGATGAATACCTGGGCATGGACGATCAGGCGCCGCAATCGTTTCGAAAGTTCTTAATCGATCGCCTGGTGAACAAAGTGCCATTCGGTCAGTTTCACGGCTTACGCGGAGATGCACCCGACGGCATGGAAGAAGCAAAGCGTTACGCCAAACTCCTGGCGGAGAATCCTCCTGATTTTGCGGTTCTCGGAATCGGAGAGAATGGTCATTTGGCGTTTATCGATCCACCGTTTTGTGACTTCAACGATCCAGAAGCCGTCAAGGTGGTCAAACTCGATGAAGTCTGTATAAACCAGCAGGTTCACGATGGAGCTTTTGCTTCACTCGACGAAGTTCCCAGAGATGCTCTGTCCCTGACTATCCCCACGTTAATGGCCACACCAAAGTTGTTCGCGATCGCCCCCGGACCTGCCAAGCGGCACGCAATCAAGCGCACGATTGAAAAACCGGTCAGCACCACTTGCCCGGCGTCGATTTTGCGCACGCACCCGGACGCACATTTATTTATCGACGTTGTCGCCGGGGAGTTCCTGAACCACTAAACAGTCGTTTAACTCTCCCCCACGTTCATAGGCCGCCGGTAAAGGAGAACAGCATGCACAGTTCAGTTCACGTAATCGATTACGTTGTGCTTGTCTGTTACTTGTTGCTGATGGCTGGAATCGGCGCCTACTTCATGCGCTTCATGCGAGTCGGTGCGGACTTTTTGAAGGGCGGCAATCGGGTTGAGTGGTGGGTGGCCGGCATGGCCTCATTCATGTCCGGCTTTTCAGTTTGGACCTTCACGGGGGGAGCGGGGTTCGCGTACCGGCACGGTGTCATCGGTGTCTTCCTCATGTTTCTCGCGGTGCCTGCATTTTTCTTCGGATACATTTTCTTTGCTCAGGCGTGGCGGCGCTCGCGTGTCAGCACGGTGGTTGAATACATTAGGAGTCGCTTCGGTGAAGGCACTCACAAGATGTTTTCGTGGTTGACTGGACCAAGCCAGTTAATGTTTGGCTCAGTTCGACTCTTCGCATTATCGAGCTTCATGTCGATCGCACTTGGCGTCCCGGTGGAATACCTGGTGATCATTTGCGGTCTGGTGGTCCTGGCTTACACGGTGCTCGGCGGCTATTGGGCGGTGTGTTTCACGGACATGTTTCAGTTCATGTTCCTGTTTCCGATTGCCTGCGTTTTGATGGTGTTGTCACTCGCGAATGTGGGAGGTCTTAACAATTTCGTTGCCCACGCTCCGGTAGGTTATTTCAATCCGTTTGCGGGTGAATACGGTTGGTTGTTCCTCGTCGTTTACACGATCTCTCAGACAACGGGCTACAACAATTTCGGCAACGCACAGAGATACTTTTGCGCGGATACAGAGCAGTCGGCAAAACGAATCGCGGTTCTTTGCATGATTCTCTTCACGATTGGCAGCGTGATTTTTTATCTGCCTCCACTGATTGCAAGGGTCGCGCTACCTGACCTGGGCACAACTGCAAACGGCTTGAAACAACCCTCCGAAGCCGCCTACATCGCGATGGGATTGCGCGTGCTGCCTCCGGGGATGATAGGTGTGCTGTTGGCGGCGATGCTTGCCTCATCGATGGCCTCTTTGTCGGCTCACAACCACATCATCACCGGCATCTTTGCGAAGGACATCTATCAAGGTTATCTGCGCAAGAATGCTTCTGATCGGCACATGCTGACAGCGAGTCGTCTCACGTCGCTCGGAGTTGGCTTTGTGATGATTTGTGTGGCGCTCCTTTTCGCGCAGGGCGCGACCGGAATCTTCACGCTGCTTTTTATTCTCGAGTCGATGTTTCTTATTCCGCTTGGTCTTCCGCTGCTCTACGGATTTATTGCCAAAGGTGGACCATGGTGGTCGGCGGTCTGCGCCTATATTGTGGGCGCCATCACGTCACTTATCGTGAATCTCTACTTAAACCGGTACCTCGGAATGGGTCTGAACGAGACCTATCTGATTGGTATCCCGGCGATAACCACAACGATAGCGTTTTTTGTTCCGGTTCTTTTGATCGCGCCTCAAGGCGAGTTTTCACGAAGAGTCGATGCTTTCTTTCAGAAATTGAAGACACCAGTCGATCCCGAAACTGAGTTAGGACCGACGGGTGTGTCGGGACGAGGACAGCTAGCCCTCGTGGGAAAGGTGACGACGGGAATGGGCGTCGCATGTTTTCTGCTCGTCGCTGCGACTGCAGCAGGTCGCGATCGTTTGATCGTGGGAATCTATGCGGTCGTAACAACACTCGTAGGGCTTGCGTTTATAGGAGCGGGTCGCGTGCCGAACAAATCTAATCAGACCCGGTCGCAGACAGTTGCGGCTGAACCAGTCTCGGTGATCGACAAATGAGATTTCGATCGTTTGTGCTTTTCGTTCTCTGTTACGTGGCTTGCGCTCCGGGGGCAGTGAGCGCCGTGCGCGCCATCTGGGCCGTAAACGATGGTGAGAAAGTTGAACGAGACAATCTGAACAATCCGAACAAGCGTGCGAACTCAGCCTGGGATGGACATAAAGTCAAAATCTTTGGAGCTCGCAACGAGATTATCGCGTTTCAGCTAATCATCGAAGCCGATTCGGATGGTATCAAGAGTTTAGCAGTCACGCTTCCGCAGTTAGTGGAGAAAGGTGGCAAGTCGAGGATCAGCTACACCGCACCTGCTGTGGATCCGACGAATTACAGCGGCCGACCGATTCAAATATTTTCCGTCAATTACATGAACGTGGAGGTCCCGTCCCACGCGGAATGGGTCTACAAGGTTGGTTCACCGGCGGCGCCACAAGACCCGACTGGATGGAAGCCGGTCCAACTGATTCCTGAGAACGCGCGCGCCGGCTTCGGTGGATTTCCGCTTCGGGTTGCCGGCAATCAAAATCAATCCGTATGGATCGAGATCTACACTGATAGAGATCTTGCTGCCGGTGTCTATTCGGGAACCATAGCAGTCAATGCCGACGGGCGAAAACAGACCATACCCATCGAGCTGGAGCTGTTTGACTACGCCTTGCCGGATCAAAACAGCATGCACGCGATGGTTTACTACGAGAGTCTGCAGCCCCGGCTATATCAAGGCCGCGATCTTGATCCTGAGTATCACCGCTTTGCGCATCGCCAACGTGTCGAGTTAGTTCACGCTTACGACATCGATTCCGTGTCCGCAGCCCTTGGTCGTTTCGATGGCAGTGACTTCACGAAATCAAAGGGTTATGACGGACCGGGTCTGGGGGTAGGAAACCAGATCATTCCGCGCACGTTCTACGGTCCGGGTAAAACCTTCGATGAACGGGCCAATGCCTGGCGCGAAGCCGATAGCTGGGTATCGTTCCTCCGCGAAAAATTTCCAAACGCAATCACGTTTCTTTACCTGCCCGACGAGCCGGGGCGCTCGCAGTACAACTACATCCGTCAACTCGCTGACAACATTCACTCCAATCCCGGACCGGGTAAAGCCTTACCATTATTCGTAACCAAGCATTACGTGAAAGAGCTCGAGGGAGCGATCGACATCTGGGATACGGGACCGCTGGGCTACGACATCAAGCGCGCGAACGAGGAACGACAACGCGGACACAAATACTGGATTTATAACGGCGGGCGTCCGGCGGCAGGTGCAATTGTCATTGACGCGCCGGCTACGGATCCGCGAGCGACAATTTGGGCCTGTTTTAAACACGGAGTCGATAATTACTTTTACTGGCATGGCGTGCACTGGCAGCACAACCGGCAAAAGGTCGGAGAGCGCAAACAGAATGTTTGGGCCAATCCAATTACGTTCGACAATCGTGGCCAACCAAACAAACCGCTCGACGATCAAGGTTACATAAATGGTGATGGCGTGCTGATTTATCCCGGTGAAGACAAGCTTCACCCGGAACAGGATCGCGGCATACAGGGGCCTATCTCAACGGTTCAGCTCGCAAATTTACGCCGCGGTCTGCAAGACCATCAATACCTGACCCTCGCCCGAAAGTTAAAACTGGACTCATTAATTAACGACGTTCTTCAGTCAGTGGTCCCCCGTGTTTTTTCCGACTCAGGTCCAGCCGTCGGCTTTTCAGAAGCTGGAAATGATTATGAACGTGCTCGCTACAAACTCGCGCAAGCGATCGCGAAGCAGAGTGCGAAATAGGGAGAATCCATGAAACACCTCATAGTTACACTATTTCTGATTGCGGCTTGTGGGAGCACCGCGTTCGCAGTCACCTATCAAGTAGGTCCAAGTCGAACATTAAAGAAATTGCAGGACGTCGCGCCGTTGCTTCAGCCTGGTGATGTGGCGGAAGTCGACGGCAATGCTACGTATCCGGGGGATCTGATATTCACCGTGCCGGGCACGGCGGTAAACAAGATTACGATCAGAGGAATTCGGGTCAATGGACTGCGGCCCGTGATCTCGGGTGGCACGAACACGGTGGAATTTCGTTTGTCGGATCATTACGTTTTCGAAGGATTCGACGTCACCGGCGGCAGCTTTCGAGGTATCTATCACCACGCGCACGACATTACGTTACGCGACTGCGTGGTCCATGATTGTCCGGCGCACGGGATACTTGGCGCAGATACAGGTTCAGGCTCGTTGTTAATGGAGTATGTCGAGGTCTATCACTGCGGCAGCGGCACCGGCCAACATCCGGTCTACATGGCAACGGACGAGTTCATGCATCCGGGTTCGGTGTTCCGCATGCAGTACTGTTACCTGCACGATCAAAACGGTGGCAACAACATCAAGAGCCGGGCGGAGCGGAACGAAATTTATTACAACTGGGTTTCGGGTGGATTCTACGGTGAGATCGAGCTGATCGGTCCCGATCCGCATGGGAACAAAAACGTCACGACGGACACAGCGCGCGAAGATTCCGATGTTGTCGGAAACGTTTTTCAACACATTCCAACGCAGGGCACACGCATGGCGCGCGTCGGTGGGGACGGCACTGGACATACCGACGGCCGTTACCGGTTTGTAAACAACACGTTCATCCTGCGACAGGGGCAGGTGAGTCCAGGCGTCGAGATCTTCGAAGGCATCGAGAGTCTCGAAATGCACAACAACGTGTTCTTCCGCGTCGGTGGTGCACCGATTGATAAGGTCGTGTTGGAGACGCGTGTACGTTGGGTCTCGGGTCGTGTAAGCACGGGTAGTAACAACTGGATTCCGACCGGCTCGGCCCTGGTTCCGACTGCGTGGACGGGAACGATCACGGGGACCAATCCTGGTTTCACAAATATAACTACGTTGGATCTGCGTCCGACTTCGACGAGTCCGCTCGTTAATGCAGGCAATGGCGCTCCGCAGAGTCCGGCAGGACATCCGTTCATCAGTCCTTTATTCCCGCCGGCGTTTGTGCCGCCTCTTCATACTGCGTTAGCGGTGGGAACGGCGTCCCCGCGTCCGGTTTTTGGTGCGATCGATATCGGAGCGTACGAGTTCACGCCTTGAGCGTGTTTGGTGATTTCTCTGTGCAACCCTTGTGTTCTCTGTGTCTCTGTGGTTGATGGTTTGTAAACCCACCACAGAGACACAGAACAGATTGTATGAAGCTGGCGTTTTCAACGCTTGGATGTCCTGACTGGGACCTGGACACGATTATCGGTGCCGCGCGGAAGTACGGCTACGACGGCGTAGAGCTGCGTGCGCTTGCGGGGAGTTTGGATTTATTAAGCCGCGATGAATTCACGGAGTCGCAGCTCGCATCGACCTCCACCTATATCAGGAATGAAGGCCTCGCGATCTGTTGCGTTGATACTTCGTGCACTTTTCATTCGCCGGACGCGAGCGAGCGATCTAATCAAATCAGCATCGCCGTGGCGCATGCTGAACTCGCGGCGAAACTCGGCGCTCCACTGATTCGTGTTTTTCCAGACAAGATCCAACCGGGCGCCCAACGCGACGAGACGCGCGATTGGATAGCGGAGTGTCTCCACGCAGTCGCGAAACGACTGCCAGACGGAGTTGACGTGGCGCTGGAGACACACGGCGACTTTGTGAACGCGGAAGCCGCTGTGGAGATCGTGAAGCTCGCAAATGATCTACGAGTGAAAATAATTTGGGATGTTGCAAATTCAGTTGCGGCAGGAGACGCGATCGAACATGCAGCGCGAGTAGTTCAACCTTATCTCGCTCACATTCACCTCAGGGATGCGAAGCCGGTGACTGCATCCGAGCACTGGTTGCCAGTGTTGGCAGGGAACGGCCGCGTGTCCTTCTCGAAGGCCCTAACCGTGATCAGAGAATTGAATTACGACGGGTACGTCAGTTTCGAATGGGAGAAGTACTGGCACCCGGAAATCGAAGCGCCCGAGGTTGCATTGCCTGACTTTATCAACGCGATTCACCATCTGGTTGAGGATCGAAGTGACACGACCGAATGTTCTGGTGTTGGCAAGTGATGTCTTGTTCCAACACTTCTTTAGCGATGAGACTCTGGAAAAGCTCGATGGAGTAACGAGCTGGAAGCGGTCTGCGATACGGGAAGATTCGCCGGAATTGCGAAGCCAGATTGCAAACGCAGACGTCCTCATGACGACGTGGCATTCCCCATTTCTCGTACGGGAGATGTTAGGCGAAGAGCCACGCGTGAGGCTGATTGCGCATTGTGGAGGCGAAGTTAAGTCGCGTGTTGCGGAAGAGATTTTTGCATTTGTGACCGTTACCAATGCGGCCGATCCGATGGCTCGAGGCGTCGCGGAAATGGCGCTGGCGTTGACGCTGTCACTCGTACGGCGAATTCCTGAGTATGCAACGGAAATGCGCGACGGCGTGATCAGGACCAATGAATACGTTAGTCAAGGAGAAACGCTCCGCGGACGACGCGTAGGGATAATCGGGTTTGGTCGTATCGGCCGGGCATTAGTGAAGTTGTTGCAGCCGCTTGGGGTCGAGATGCTTGTCAGCGATCCGTATTCGGACAGAGTCGCAATCGCTGAGGCTGGGGCAACGCTCGTGCAACTCGACGAGCTAGTGAGCTCTTGTTCGGTGGTGATTCTGTGCGCCGCGTTAACGCCGGAGACCCGAGGCATGTTCGATGCGCGCCGGCTCTCGCTGCTGCCCGACGGCGCATACCTGATTAACGTTGCGCGGGGCGGACTGATCGACATGGAAGCGTTGTTGCAGGAGTTGCGACAGGGACGAATAACTGTCGCACTCGACGTCACGGATCCCCTTGAACCGCTTCCGGCAGATCACGAATTGCGCAGGTTGCCGAACGTAACTCTTACTCCGCATATAGCCGCGGGCGGTCTCGAAATGCGTCGCGAGATGGGGGCAGTGGCTGTTGAAGAAGTGGTTCGTTTTGCCAATGGTCTGTCGCCGCTTAACGGTGTGACCGTGGAAATGCTGGCGACAATGACATGAGTGACTCGATCGCAGTCAAGAGTGTCGTGCTGCATCGAGTGCGAGTTCCGTTTGTCGAGCCATTTCGCATAAGCAATGGCGTAGTGGCCGAGAAAGACGCGATCGCGATCGAGCTTGCGACAGAGCAGGGAATTGTTGGTTGGGGAGAAGCGTCACCGATGTCCGGATCGTTCTACTCAGCCGCGACGCCCGATAGTTCGTGGACCGCACTGAGGGAACGACTGGGACCCGCTTTGTTGTCCGCCGGACAAGTCAATCCGGCGACGTTCTTTGAAGCCTTGCGCGACGAGCCAGCAGATCCATTCGCCAAAGCAGGCATCGAAGGAGCCTTGTGGGACGCCTATGCGAACACGCGACAACGAGCGTTATGTGAACTGTTTGGCATTGCACGACGTCCTGTACCCTCGGGTGTAGCGATCGGGATCTTCGAAACAGTTGACGAGTTGATTGAACGCGTGCGCCGCTACGTTGCCGAGGGTTATCAACGTGTGAAAATCAAGATACAGCCGGGCTGGGACGTCGAGCCAGTCGCTGCTGTGCGTGCTCAATTTCCGCAACTTCCTTTAATAGTGGATGCAAATGCCGCGTACACGAGCGACGACGTGGACATCTTTCGTGAGTTGGATAGCTTTGATTTGATGATGATCGAGCAGCCACTCGCAGCGGACGCGATTGAAGAGGCCGGCGAACTTCAGGCGCAATTGACTACGCCTTTGTGCGCGGATGAATCGGCGGAATCATTAATGGCGTTGGACCAGTTGATCAAGCACAGGGCAGCGCGAATCGTGAACATCAAGGTGCAGCGTGTTGGTGGATTGGGTGAAGCACTGCTGATGCTTGAAGCCGCGTCTGTGGCAGGTATTCGGTGTTGGGTTGGCACAATGCCCGAGCTGGGAATCGCGTCAGCCCATGCGCTGCATCTCGCAATGCATAGAGCGCTTTCGTTTCCGACTGATATCGAGGCATCGTCACGTTGGTACATCGACGACATTGTCGAACCCGCGATCAAGATCGATCGCGGTGGATTCGTTCGAGTGCCGGACGGCTCAGGGATGGGGTTCAAAGTGGCCCGCGAAAAAGTCGAACGCTACACGACGGCAGTGGAAAGATTCAGGTTATGAAACGTCTATTCATACATTTGTTGCCGGTCATCTGGACCATGGCATGCGTCACCGCGGTGACTGCGCAGGCTGCGAATGACGCGCCGCGTGTTTGGGAGGCGCCGCTTGTCATTCCGACTTACGAACTAAATTCGCCCAATCCATATCCTGCATTGCTCGATTGGCAACGACGTAAATGGCGACCAGTTTATCCCTATGCATTCCAGGATGCGCTCGGCAATGAGAAAAAAGATAAGGCCTGGAAGGCTGTCTTTCTGGAAAACGAATACCTGAAGGTAACAGTACTTCCTGAGCTCGGCGGACACGTCTATCAGATCTTCGACAAGACACTTAATCGCGACATCATTTACTCCAACCCGGTGATGAAGTACGCGATGGTCGCGTTACGCGGTGCGTGGGTTTCGGGCGGAATCGAGTGGAACTTTCCTGACGGCCATACACTTACCACGGCGGCTCCAATCGATTATGTGATTCGCACGGAGGCCGACGGCAGTGCTGCGGTTGCTGTCGGCGACACTGAGCGTATTCAGGGAATGCAGTGGCAAGTGATTCTGCGTCTACGACCCGGAAGGCGAGTTCTCGAATCGGAAGTCACGTTGAACAATCGTCGTCCGGTACCGGGGCGCTACTGGTATTGGTCCACGGCGGGCGCGCCGGCAGCGCCGGATTTACGTTTTAACTATCCGATGCGCGAAGCGTATCCGCACGCATTCTGGCCGGTGTTCAAGTTTCCGGTCGAAAAGGGTGTTGATATCGGAAAGTTTAGTGAAGTGCCAAACTTCCTCTCGCTCTTTGCGCGTGATTCCAAGCGAGACTATTTCGGGATCTATTACGAGAAATCAGATTGGGGCGTGGTCCACGTCGCGGACCATCGCGAACTTCCCGGCAAGAAGACGTGGACGTGGGGAACAGATGATAACGGCGACATCTGGATCGACAAACTGACTGACGGTGGGGGACAGTACGTGGAGTTTCAAGGCGGTCGGTTTGAAACTCAGATGGAGCACCAGTTCATCGCGCCGCATCGTGTCGAACATTTTTTCGAGTACTGGTATGGCGTCAACCGGATGGGAGGTGCCTGGAATGAAGCAACCCGAGACGCAGCGCTCAGGATAAATTTGCAGGGAAGTCGTGCGAGTATTTCAGTTGCTGCAAATCGACGATTCGATCAAGTTGAGCTCAGTCTGGCAAATGGCGAGAAACCGATACACGCAGCACGATTGGATCTTAATCCGGCGAAGATTTATACGACGACGATCGAAGTTCCTGCTCCGCGTCAACCGCTCGAGTTGATACTCAAGAGCACGGATGGCCGTGTCTTGCTTCGTTATCGAACGGATTTGCCTGTCGATAACAATCCGGACTTCAAACCCGCCACGCGTCCAATACCCGATCCGAAGAATTCCACGAGTGCCGAACAGAGCTACGTTGAAGGTTTAGCCTTCGACAAGAAGAGTAAAGAACGTGAAGCGCGCGCGGCTTACGCCGAAGCTTTGAAACGCGATCCGGGTTTCGCACCTGCGCACATCGCTCTCGGTCTATCGTTTTATCGAAGCGGTGAGTACGAAACCGCCGCGAAACATCTCGAAACAGCACTCGTGCGCAACAAAGACGCGGGCGACGCTCATTATTATCTGGCCCTCGTGCAGCGTGCGTTGGGCCAAACCTCCGAAGCTGAAGATCATCTTCTTTGGCAGGTGCGCTCGGGTTACCGGGAGTCCCTCGCCCGTTACGTACTCGGAGAAATCGCATTAGCTAAAGGTGACACGAAGCTGGCACTCGACCATCTCGAACAGGCTGTCATGCTCGATCCGCGTGACCTGAAGGCGCGCACGGTTTTAGCAGTCGCGGAGCGGTTGGACGGAAAGCTGCAATCGGCGCTCACTCGCATTAATCAGGTCGTGACCGAGTTACCGATCGATTACTTCGCACTTCACGAGCAGTATTTGATCAATAAGGCTGCGGGTAATGCGGTAAACGAAAAGCGTGCATCTGATCAACTGCGACATCTCCTCTCACGTGAGCCGGACGCGATACTGGAACTAGTCTTTGACTATGTTGCTATCGGCCGGCGCCGAGAGGCTATCGATGTCCTCGAGGATGCGATCAACAATGGACCATCGGGGATCCTCGCCGTGGACAAGAGTCGAATTCATCCGATGGTGCATTACACCCTCGGCTACTTGTATCAAAAGAACGGCGAACACAGGAGTGCGCAGAATCAGTTTGCTCTGGGGCTGAAGGGTGATCCGGCGTTCGTGTTTCCCCATCGTGTAGAGGAAATTGGCGTACTGATCGCAGCAGTCGCTGCTAACAAAAATGATGGCCGCGCTGTGTACTATCTCGGCAACGTGCTTGCTTCAAAGAATCGCGATAACGATGCGCTGATTGCGTGGCGTGAAGCGGTAAGACTTGACTCCGCGAACACGGTAGCGCAACGAAACTACGCACGAGCGTTATGGCTCGTGTCGCAAAACCGAGACGAAGCCGCAGCTCAGTATCAGCGAGCGATAGACGTGTCTCCAGCGGACTTTCGTCTCTACGTCGAGTTCGACAAGTTACTCGCAGAGATGGCTGCGACTGAGCGTCGCATTAAATTGCTCGAAGGTGCTCCGGGTTCTGTGTTAGCTCAGGCTCCCGCAGTGCAATCGTTAGCTGTCGCCTACATCGATGCGGGCCGTTTTTCTGAAGCCGCAGCGTTACTTGCAAAGACAACTTTCACATCGGGCGAGGGCGAGGATGCAGCCCTCGGACTTTATCGAAAGGCGCATCTCGGCCTGGCCCGCAAATATCGCGACGCGGGTGATCATGCCAGAGCGGCCGCGGAGTTTGCCGCCGTCACCGAGTTTCCGCGCAACTTTGGCGTGGGCCGGCCTGCAATGCAATCGCAGGCGCAGTATTACGTCGCCGCGGCGCGCGAATACGAGGCCGCCGGGAAAACCGCTGAAGCCGAGCGTTGGTGGGAACGAGCCGCTAATGAAGAATTGAACGCTCCCTCGCAACCGGAAGAACCGTGGTCTGAAAACTACTACTACCAGGCGGTCGCGCTGGAACACGTGGGGCGCAAGGCTGAAGCGCGAAAACTATATGAACGCCTCGCCCTGTTGAACGACGACCGGAAAATGTTGGATGCGGAACCGTGGCCTGCATCCGGCGCCATTCGATTTGTACTCGCGGGGGCGGCGTTGAAAGCTCTTGGTCGTACCGATGAAGCCCGTGTCGCACTCGAGCGCGCGCTCAAACTGGATCCGCAGAACGAACTTGCCATATCACAACTGGCGGAACTGAAACGGGGTGCAAATCCAACTGTAGGCGCGACCCTACCTAACGGTCCGTTGCAAAAGTAATGGCGAACGCGCTTCAACTCTTGCGCGACATGATCGCGATTCCCAGTGTGAATCCGATGCGGGCACATACTGGGGAGCCGGTCGAAAAACAAATGGCGAGCTTCATCGAAACGACGCTCTCGCGTGCCGGAATCGATTGCAAACGGCAGAAGGTGGTTGAGGGTCGCGACAACGTGATCGGGATCATTCATTCAACCGGAGGCGAGCAAAAAGGTCTCATGTTGAACTCGCATATGGACACTGTGCCCGTCGACAACATGACGATCAAGCCATTCGACCCTGTCGTTAAGAATGGTTGCGTGTTTGGACGCGGCTCGTGCGATGCGAAGGCGTCGATTGCTGCAATGCTTGCTGCAGTTATTGATTATGCGAACCAGGCTGACCGTCCTTCGCCGGTCGTGTTTGCGGCAATGGCGGATGAGGAGTTTGCGTTTTCGGGGTCATGGAAATTGATTGAGGAGTCGTGGCCCGTCTCTGCTTGTGTTGTTGGTGAGCCTACCCAACTGCGACGTGTCATTGCGCACAAGGGAATCGTTCGCTGGCGGATCAATATTCATGGTTTGAGTGCGCACGGGGCGACGCCTGAGTTAGGACGAAACGCCATCTACGACGCGGCGCGGGTTGCCATCGCACTCAGGGACTATGCAAACCAAATGACGGAGACGGAGCCACATCCGTTGTTGGGCCACTCCACCCTTAACGTCGGCAAAGTTGCGGGCGGTCATGCAGTGAATATCGTTCCCGATAAGTGTGTGTTCGACCTGGAGTGCCGTTTGTTGCCCGCTGCCGATGCTCAGCAGACGCTGCGCGACTGCGAACAGTTTCTTCGCGAGAGACTTGATGGATCAGTGAGGCTCGACTTCGAAGACCCATACCTGATCGATCCACCGTTGGAGACCGCGCCTGATGCCGCGGTCGTTGTCGTATTAGCACGTTCGCAGCAAGAGGCGCTCGGGTTCGAAAGGGAAGTAGCAGGAGCGAATTACGGCACAGACGGAAGCAAGCTTGCGCGGGCGGGAATTGAAACGGTCGTGTGTGGGCCAGGAAATATTGCCCACGCCCACACCGCTAACGAGTTCGTAGAAATCGAACAAGTGGAACTTGCGACCCGAATGTACCGTCACATGCTGGCAACCTGGCACGCGCAACAGTCATGAAGACTAGCATCAAAAAACAGTTCTTAGTGCTTGCCGTGGTCCTGGCGTGCGCGGGGATCAACTCACCGCAAACGCCGGACGCAAAACACGGCGAGACTTCCGAAACGCGGTTAGCGCAACTCGTTGAAGCAAATATCATCGCGGTTCATGCGTTTCAGGTGCTGCTGGCGAAGAGCTCGGGAAAGGGCGGGGCGTGCTTTTCAAAAGGCGAGTTGTCTGATGCGACATTGAGTGCTCTCTCAGAGCACCAGGCAAGATTGCTCAAGTCAGACCTCAAACAGGTACAGTTGTGGGTCCACGGTCGTGAGAGCACATTCGATCCATCAGTAGACCTCGAACCAATCCTGAGTTCGGGATTGAAGATTCCCGACCGGGCTCCAGTAAATATTTTCACTCGCTACTTACGAGAAAAAACCAAAGCCAGTGAAGTCAAGATCCGTGCTGTCGCGAGCCTCTATCAAACAGTGCTGGAGGTGGAGCGCGACGGCGATCGATTGCAGGAAGAGTTTGCCTTCTACATCAGACTCGGACTTCCCGTATACGTCGGCCAATTCAACTTACGCGGTACAGACGCAGACCTGCTGACAGCCGGTCGCGAGTTCGAAGGGGAGTCGTGCGAAGCGCCGGTGGGTACGAGCGCGGCTGAGTGGCAGATCGCAGGCAGAAAAATCTGGAACTGGGGCGAAAAGAATCTGCATATTCGCGATGAGCGCGTGCTCGCGGCAGAGCTGCTGAAGGAACCGGAAGTCAAACGACTCCAGGCTCAACTGCGTGCCTTGCCGGCTCAACGAATAGCTGTGGTCGGCCACTCATTCACGATGGGATTGCACTGGTCTTCGCCGTCGAGTTTCGTGCCGATCGCCATCGAGGTGTTTCGTCGCGAGAATCCAAAAGTCGAATTCAGGCAGTACGCCGCGGGCGGTCTGACTGCTTCGCGAGCACAGAAGCGTTTCTATAAAGACGTGCTTGCCTGGAAGCCTGACAAAGTCCTGCTCGTGGTGATGACGCGAACCGATGAAGATTACGAGGCTTTGAAAGAGATGGGCCAGGGCCTCAGCGGGGCCGGCATCAAAACCTACATGTTTGACGAGGTACACGATCCCGCAGCGGTAACACCCGGCACCGTTGAGCGGGCACGCAAGACTGCCGCCGAGGCGGGTATTCAAGTGATTGAGGTCGGCAGCATCCTGGCAAACTCGCCGGAGCGATCGAAGTTCATTTGTCTCGACGGTATTCACATGACTGAGCCGTATCACCGCTTGATGGCGAAGGAGTGGCTGAAGTACCTGTCAGGCGCACGCGGTGATAAAGCTGAAGGAACGCGATAGGAAGCGTTGATGCTGTTGAAATCGTTCATTTTTGCATGTTGCTTTGCTATGGTGACCGGCGTTTACCCGGCAGCGGCGCAACGAGAAACTACGCTGCGCCGCCGCGCCGCCGCGCGAGGAATCTTCTTACAAGAAACCGCTTCGATTACGCGGCCTCGCATGTTGATCGGAGAGAATGATCCACTCACGGGATTCAAGGTTCTGCGCGCGAGGTACGATGCGGGTGCTCGTCCGCCGGATGACATGGACGGTTGGGCCCTGAGCTACCTGCTCACCGGTGACGAGACGTTTGCGAAACGCGCAGTTCAAAAAATTCGCGAAACTCACACTCCTGAACAGGTCGGCTCTCGTACTTACCCGGAATACGTTAAATGGTCACTAGCGTTTGATTGGCTTTACAACTATTCCGGTTTTGATAACGAGCTGAGGGATCGCGTCGCAGCTGAGCTTTTACGTGCGGCGGAAAAAATGATGCAGGACCAGTCGCTGAAAGAAGTTCAGCTCGCGATGTATCATAACTACCCTGTTCGTTACTTGACCCTTGCTCTTTTTGCCCTCACTGCAATTGAAGGCCATCCTTCAGTTGAATCTCGTGCCGCGCCACTGCGAAAACATGCACACGCAGTTCTCGATCACATTCTCGACCTCACGAATTTCCTCACTCCTGATGGTGGCTATCATGAATCGATGGACTACCAGCGCATCACCTTTGCGCCGCTCGCAATGATGGCCGAGCTGTTACGCACTACGGCTAACAGTGACCCGGCGCTGCGTTATACGCTCTTTCACCATTACACTGACACGTACCTCTACAAAGTCTTGCCTGACGGCACCACTGCTCGGGACGACGATAACGAATTCCCGTACTTACAATGGGAAGACAACATCTGCTTTGGTTATGCGATCAACCGCTTCAAGGATCCATATGCTGCATGGATGCTGCGCAAGAGCGGCTGGCCTGCGCAACCAAAGTGGCGCGTCGCGATAACGCAGTTTCTCTGGGACGACCCGAACGTTATTCCACGAAATCCCGCCGGCAGCACGAGTGCGGAGATTCCGCGTGCATACTTTTTTCGAGGCATCGGTCACCTGGTGATGCGGGACGGCTTCAATCCCGACTCAACCTGGATCCAATTCAACTCCGGTCCATATCTCGCGAAACACGACCATCTGGACCAGAACCATTTCGTCATCTACCACAAAGGGTATCTGGCAACCGAGAGCGGCGCAGACTACACGGACACCGAGAGCCCTCATTACCTGAACTATTACCGCCGTACTGTCGCGCACAACTCGATGCTTGTTTACCAGCCGGGCGAGAAGTTTTTCTGGGCGGAGAATCTTTGGCCCGCGGCCAACGACGGCGGGCAGCGAATGGATTCGTCGCGCTACTGGAACACGGTTCGGAGCAGGGAAGATTTTGAGCGCACGCGTGACCTTTGGGCCACCGGACACATGGAAGTGACTGATCTCAGCCACGCGTCTTATGTGTACGCGCGCGGCAACGCGACGAACGCCTATCAACCCTCGAAGATGGAGCGCTTCACCCGCGAGATAGCGTACACGCCGGCAAATGACGTCCTGGTCGTTTTTGATCGCGTGCGAACTACGGAGCCGGGGTTAAAGAAGGTGTGGTTGTTGCACGGCGTGGGCAAACCATCGGTCAGTGCGGTGCAAAAGGGAAAAGATGTCGGCCACGGTGGTACTGAATATTCTAACGCCTCGACTTTTACCTACGAAGATGGAGGCGGGCGGTTGCGAGTTCACTCGTTGCTTCCTCGGGAACGGGAAGTAATCTCCCGTGGTGGTCCAGGTTGGGAGTTTTGGACGCCGGGCGATGAGTTTGGTGGCGGCTGGGGTTCGGGAAAGAACTGGCCTCTCGATCCTGCGGCCGGTGGTCCACTGCCGGCTGATCCATACCTGCGAAAGATGTGGAAGACGTTCTGGGGTGACGATTTTGAAAAGTTGTTGCCCTCGAATACTCGTGCGGTTGTGCCTGCGGCGTGGCGTGTCGAAGTTTCGCCGGCGAAACCGGCGCAGGAAGATTATTTTCTGCACGTGCTGGAAATTGGCGACAAAGGCGATCCACGCACACCGAGAGTCGAGCTGGTTGACGGCTCCAATTTGATCGGCGCTCTCGTCGAGGGTGGCACCGTTACGTTGTTTGCAACGGGCGAAGGTCTTGTTACCGACGCTGAAGTAACGATTCCGGACGTTGAGACGACTGATCTGCTGATCAGCGGTCTGAAGCCACACGCAAAGTATGAATTGCAAATGACTGGCGGCCGGGCAAACTGGCGTGGCGGTTTATTCAACGGCGTTCTCGCGGGAACATTCATCGGCACGGCTAACGAATCGGGCGTCTTGTATGTACCGTTCAAGGGACAGAAAGACGGGCGACTCCGGCTCCGCCTGCTTGCTCGTTAATTCATACACCATGAAATTTTATCTTTCACTCATACTCGTCGTTACTCTTTGTGCTTTAGGACAAGCACAACACCGCGACGCGAAGTCGTCACTGCGCGAGGTCAACAAAGTTGCACAGCCTGCGGCAACGTCTGTCATCGCGATCGTCGGGGCCAATCTGATCGACGGCCGCGGCGGCCCGATTGTTTCGGATTCCGTCGTGGTCGTTCGCGGCGACCGGATCGCCGCGGTTGGCAAGCAAGGTGAGGTAAAAATTCCATCGGGCGCTGAGATAGTTGACGCAAAGGGCCTCACGCTTTTACCGGGCTTGATCGATGCGCACTTTCACATCGACGGTGACGATGCGTTGCCGGCGCTCTTTCTTTCCCATGGCGTGACGTCGCTGCGCGATCCGGGACAATGGATCGAAGCTTACGATGCGGCACGGAGAGCCTCGGCTCCGACTCCGCGTTTGTTTCTGTGCGGGCCTCACCTCGATTCACCGCCGCCGGCTTATCCCGCAGACTCCTTCATCGTGCGCGACGCTGACGAGACACGGCTGGCAGTGAACGGCTTCGTAGACGATGGTGCTTCCGCGATCAAGGTCTACTTCCGCCTGCCGCTCGCGTTAGTGAAAGTCGCAATTGAAACTGCTCACGCGCGAGGGGTCCCCGTAATAGGTCATCTCGAGATCCTTGATGCACGCGACGCGATTCGCGCGGGCATTGACGGCATCGAGCATGCCACCTCGTTTGGCACAGCGTTGCTCCCACTCCGTGAAGCTGAAAAATATCGCCAGTCAATCCTGGCTGATAACAACGCCAGACGTGAAGGACGCTACAAGATCTGGAACGAGATAAACCTGAATACGAAGCAAGCCGAATCGCTCTTCAAGTTGATCGTGGAACGAGGCGTCGTTGTTTCACCCACGCTTGCAGTTTTTGAAAAGCAACGTGGAGATAAGGACACGGGCGACATTCATGTCCGTGGGTTCAAGCAGATGGAGGCATTTGTTGGCCTGGCTAGCAAGGCGGGCGCAAAGATCGTAGTCGGCTCGCATTCCGATGTGCCGCATGCAAAGCGCGGTTGGGCTTATCAACGCGAGCTGGAGTTACTCGTCGAATCAGGGCTGACGCCGATGCAGGCTCTGGTCGCTGCCACAATGGAAAACGCTCGGTACTTCCACATCGCCGATCGACTGGGAAGCGTTGAAGCAGGAAAGCTCGCGGACATTATTCTAGTCGAAGGCGATCCCTTAAAGAACATCAGTAACATGCGTAACATCAAGCGGGTCATGCTCAACGGAGTATGGCAACGAGCCGAAGGCGATTAGCAGATGAGGAGCAAACTCGATGCGTTCATTCTGTTAGTGCTTATAACCGGGAGCGCTTCCGCTAAAACTGTTTACGTCGATCTGCTTAACACCGATACGCGTCCTGCGGACGGAACGTATAACCGACCGTTCAAATCGTGGCGAGTCGCGCTTCAGCACGTTACGAGTGGGGATACAATCGTTGCGAAGAACGGTGATTATCGCAAGGCTGGCGCCCCGTCGAGATGGGGCGGACTAAGCTTAACGCTCACGCTCGCCGATCAACTGCAAAAAGACGATCCGCATCCGCCTGTTTCTGGACGTCCGGACACGGCCGGTATTTATCGCTACGATCCCCGCAGACCTCTCACGATCCGCGCCGAATCGAAACACGGCGTCATCATCGATCATATTCGTTTTCATCTCGCACAGGGCATCGTGATCGATGGCTTCGACATTTTTCCGAATCCATACTATCGCGACTCGTCAGGGAAAAAGCTGAATTCCCGTCGCAACGGAATTCACGGCGATAGTGTTTACGAACCAGAAGATTCCTTCAATCGAGTGAAGACAAACGATCCGCCGGGTGGTTATACATCTGCTTGGTACGACCGGAATCTTTGGACCAGCCACATCACTATTCGCAACTGTCAGGTGCATTACGAGTGTCCGCCCGGCGGGTGCACGTCTTCCTACGACGCACTGCAAGACGACGACCGTCTGTATCTGATCAAGTTCAATCAGTCACATCACATCATAATTGAAGACAACGAGCTGTTTGACGGCAAGAACTATCAACGCAAGCCCGCGATTGACCTTCCGTGTGTTGACGACACGATCGTGCGGCGAAACCTCATTCGCAACTCTCATCGCGGCGTTGTCTCAAAAGGTGGCGGAAGTCGCGTGCTGATCGAAGCAAACGTGTTCGTCGATAATTCGGGAGCCGCTTTCTCAGGCGGCTCAACCGATCCGAATCTATTCATTGACGGACGCTACGGTGATCCATGCTCGTTTGCAAAGTTCGAGTCATATGACATGACTGCTCGTAACAACCTGGTGATTTCGACACGCCCTGGAGAACGACCCGTCGAACCTGTTTCGATCTGGGCAGCAAAGAACGCACGGATTGAAAACAACACCTTCGTTGGCATTGGCGAGAGGGGCGTGCTGTTAATTCGACCCGGTAATGAAGTTGATAGTCCGGCTGAACAGTGCAACAACTCGGTGCGGTTGTCGCAGACGGAAAATCTCGCTCTGAAACACAACATCTTCATACTCTCCGGCGTCGTTGACGAGACGATGCTTTATCAGGTGACGGGCGAAGGCGTGAAGATCAGTAACTTCGACCACCGCGAGAACACGTTTTTCAACAACGGACGTGAGATTCCCGTGGGCGGCCTCGCGGATCCAAATCAGGAACCCGGATTCAGCAAAGCTGATCCGAAGCTCGCGGGGGGAACCGGTACGGATTACGAGACGTGGATGGCGACCGCGCGTTCGCAAGTAAAAGGAAGAGGAGTCTCAATCGACCTGTCGAAAGCAAATGAGCGCTGATCATTCAAGCCACGGAAACGCCTCGGAAGGACCGCACCTGTTGCGTCGCTTTGGATTATTGGAAGCGACAGCGCTCAACATGACGAACATGGTCGGCATCGGGCCGTTCATCACGATTCCGCTGCTTCTCTCCACTTTGGGCGGGCCGCAGGCGATGTTGGGTTGGCTGATTGCGTTAGTCATTACCATTTCCGATGGGATGATCTGGAGCGAACTGGGTGCCAGTATGCCGGGATCAGGTGGTTCATACGTTTACCTGCGGGAGGGTTTTGGACGTGAAACGTTTGGACGACTGATGGGTTTCTTATTTATCTGGCAGTTCATTCTGAGTGGTCCATTGGAGATTGCTTCCGGTTACATAGGCTTCACGCAGTATCTCGGCTACATCTGGAAAGACATGGGCCGCACTCAATCTCTCGCGGTCATCGTCGCCCTCGGAGTTCTGAACATCACGCTTCTCTATCGACGCATCACATTCATCGGCAAGTTAACAGTCAGTTTGTGGGTTGGGACGATCCTGACGACGTTTGTTGTGATCATCACGGGTGTTTTTAACTTCAATTCGGCAATCGCCTTTGATTTTCCACCAGGGGCCTTCAACTTTTCACTGGGCTTCTTTTTAGGTTTAGGCGCGGCAACACGGATCGGCATTTTTGACTATCTCGGCTATTACGACATCTGCTACATCGGTGAAGAAGTTAAAGAACCGGGACGCACCATTCCCCGCTCGGTCATAATCAGCGTGATTGCAGTGGCACTGATATACATCGCTATAAACTTTTCTGTGATCGGCGTGGTGCCGTGGCGTGAGTTTGTCCCGGCGGGCCAGCATCCGCAATCAAACTTCATCGTTTCGATTTTCATGGAGCGAGTTTACGGTGGTCGCGTCGCAACCTTCTTTACTGCGATGGTGCTCTGGACTGCGTTTGGTTCTGTGTTTGCTCTTCTGCTCGGATACTCGCGTGTGCCGTATGCGGCGGCGGTCGATGGCTATTTCTTCAAAATTTTCGGACGGCTTCATCGCAAGAAAAACTTTCCTTACGTTTCACTTGTCGTGCTTGGTGTAATCGCAATGATCTGCAGTTTCTTTTCGCTCGGAATGGTAATCGACGCGCTGATCACGACACGTATTCTCATTCAGTTCATAGGCCAGATTGTCGCCGTAACATTATTGCGTCGAAACGAGCCGGAGCTAAAACGTCCTTATCGGATCTGGCTGTATCCTTTACCAAATTTGCTGGCGCTGTTCGGTTGGACGTTTGTCTTTGCAACCACGGATTGGACGATCATCGCCTTCGGTGTCGGTACGCTCATGCTGGGCTTCATATGTTTTCTCATCTGGTCGCGGCAAACAAAACAGTGGCCTTTTGCAACGGTAGAAGAAGTGGTTGTTTAAAGACGGACAATGTCTAAGTTAACGGACCAGGAAATCGCTCAATTCAATATCGACGGGTATCTCATGAAGCGGGATCTCTTCGATGCTGAAGAGATGGATCTGCTGATAACCATCGCGAAAAACGACCAGCGACTTGAGCGCGAAGCTTTGGAGCGTCGCGATGCACATGCCGGCACGAGCAAACTTTGGTTAACGGATGTGCTGGAGGAGGACATCTACAGCGCCTTCGTCCGCTGCTTGCGAATCGTTGAGCCCCTCGAACAACTGCTGGGCGGAGAGATCTATCATTATCATCATAAGATGATGTTGAAGGCGCCGTTCGTCGGTGGCTCTTGGGAATGGCATCAGGACTATGGCTACTGGTATTCGAATAACTGTCTTTTCCCCTACATGGCGAGTTGTTTGATAGCTGTCGATCGGGCCAATAAAGAAAATGGTTGCCTTCAGGTGATCAGAGGCTCGCATCTGATGGGACGCATAGACCACAACAAGACTGGGGATCAAACCGGCGCTGATATGGACCGCGTCAACGAAGCGTTAAAGCATCTCGAGCTTGTTTACTGCGAGATGGAACCGGGCAGCGCTCTGTTCTTTCATGCGAATCTGTTACACCGCTCGGACGCGAATCGCAGTCCCCATCCGCGCTGGTCGCTGATCTGCTGTTACAACGCCGCTCGCAATCCGTGCAAAGGCAGACCCAATCATCCTGAATACAGCTATCTTGAGAAATGGCCCGACGAGCGCATAAAAGAGATTGGCAGAAAACAGCTTCAAGCCTGATCCCGGAGAGTGCATCATGAACGATCGTAAACCGGAAGAAGATGGAACGCTGTCGCGTCGCGAATTATTAAAAGCCGCGGGGCTCGCCGGCATAGGCGCGGCCACGTCGAGTGTCGCTGAGGCGGATTCAGTCGAAGAGGAAGTAGTGCAAGCTCGTCGTGCGCAGCAGCGAACGATGATCGGCGTGAGATTTGACCCTCATGACGTTGTACGAATTGGAATCATAGGCGTTGGTCTACGCGGCACGGAGGTGCTCCGAGAATTTCTTGCTGTCGACAAGGTCGTCGTTAATGCCGTTTGTGATGTCGTGAAAGACAAGTGCACGCGTGCGGCGCAAATGATCGAGAAGGCGGGTCAGAAGACACCAGGCATCTACGCAGACAGTGAGCGAGACTTTGAACGACTCGTCGCGCGTGACGATCTCGACTTCATATACATCGCCACCCCCTGGGAATGGCACGTTCCGCAAGTGCTCGCTGCCCTGCGTGCCCGAAAGCATGTCGGTACTGAAGTGCCTGCCGCCTACACTCTCGAGGAGTGTTGGAGCATTGTTGATGCCTCTGAACGAGCGCGTCGTCATTGTTTGATCATGGAGAACTGTTGTTATGACGATTCAGAAACTACAGTTCTGAACATGGTGCGCGCCGGTGTGTTTGGAGATCTCGTACACGGTGAGTGTGCTTACAATCACGACCTGCGCGAGATCCTGTTTGAGAACAAGGACGAAGGACTGTGGCGCCGCCGGCATCATACGCTGCGTGACAGCAACTTATATCCGACACACGGACTTGGACCAATGGCGCAATACATGGACATCAACCGTGGCGACCGCTTCGATCACATCGTATCGATGAGCTCGACGCATCTTGGTCTGGAGGCATATCGGAAAGATCACGTACCGTCCGGAGATCCAAAGTGGAAAGAGGTCTACAAAACAGGCGATTACAACACCAGCATCATCAAGACGGCGAAAGGGCGTACCATCATGTTGCAGCACAACGTCAGCACGCCGCGTCCGTACGATCGCATAAACCTAATCCAGGGCACAAAAGGAATCTTCCGTGACTATCCACCACGCATCTTCATCGAGGGACAAGCCGGTGGTCACACTTGGACGTCACTCGATAAATATAAGGAACAATATGAATCGCCCCTCTGGAAAAATCAGGGCGAGATGGCCCGCAAACTCGGAGGCCATGGCGGAATGGATTACCTGATGTGTTACCGGCTGGTGCAGTGCATGCGCGAGGGACTTGAGCCAGATATCGATGTGTACGATGCGGCCGCATGGAGTGTGCCTGGTCCACTTAGTCAGGTTTCAGTTGCGAAGGGAAGTATGCCGGTGAAGTTTCCAGACTTCACGAGAGGGCTGTGGCAGCGCAAACGGCCGGCGGTTACACCAACTGCAACCGCTGAGCGCATTCGCGCATGAGTTCGGGCTCCCAGGCCGGGCGGGTCGGATTTTTTACGTGTGCTTTATCAGAGGGTATCCGGCCGGTTACGTTCAAAAAGATCGCTGCCGAATGTTTATACGCTGGCACAGGCGGACGGAACGCTACAGAACCGAGGTGTTGTAATGCGTCGGAGAGTGCGTAATAGGCAGGATCACCCGTTTCCCAAAGACGATCCCGCTCAGCGAATCTTTCGGGAGTGAAGGTCGCCAGGCCGAGCAGGTAATCGGAACCATACTCGATCATATCGATGGCCAGATCGTTTCCAGTGTAAATGGTGAACTCCGGGCGCAATTCATCGCGCAAGGCAAGGCGCTCTAGTTCCTTCACTCGATCGAGCGATGAGTGTTTCAATCCGGTCAACTCCGGAATCTCCATCAGCCCGCGTATGGTCTCGTCGTCAAAAATTTCACCATTGGCCGCGAAAACGGGCGAAAGCTCAAAACCGAGCACTTCATCGTAACCACGACAAATTTCCTGGTAACACCTGATCTTCTCTCGCGCGGACTGCTGGTGCAGGCGCGCGGTTTGAATGATTATCGGAGTTCCGCCGTGCTCAATTATATCGTCAATCTTGCTGCGATAGAGCGCGACAACGTCACCGTGGAGTCGCTCGATATACGCACCCGCCAGAAACTTGGTATTCGCCGGTAGCGCTGCGCGCGCCGATATTAAAACGAATTGCTGTTCCTCTTCAGACAGATGATTGACATAACCCGTGTCCATGTTCACAGCGTTTGTGAGGCCGGCGGAATGCGTACGCTGTAGGTGATGTTGAAATGCTTCAACGGCAACAGCTCCTCGATCGTCGAATGGAAGTAAGGCGGCGGCGACTCCATTCACCTTTCGATGCGGGCGTATTCGGCTTAATAGCTGTTCGATGTTCACCTGTCTTCACCGTGCGTTCTTTTTGGTCACCTTAAGCTGCTTTAGTCGCAGCGCGTCGGCGGAATTTTTGTAGTGGGGATCTAATGGATAGCAGCCAGATGGCAGACCGGCTCGCGGGGCCGTAGTGCAGTCGCTGAACGTCCGGCACACGAGCTTGCGCTGCAAAGTTCGGCCTTTGATGACGTCCAGCAATAAAGATGGATAGGCCAGAATCATGCGTCCGAGGCCGACGAAGTCGGTCCATCCCTCTCGTATGGCAGCCTGCGCGACATACGGTAAAAAATCCTGAAGGTAGCTGTAAGCCGATCCAACCAGAATCAATTCGGGAAATCGTTGTTTCAAATCGCGTGTAACTCGCATCTGTCGAGCGACTCCCTCGAGCGGGTCTTCAGGTGAGGAATAGCCGTCGGACGGAGGATAAAACGCCGGTCGCTGAATGTGGGGATTGTAGTATGGGCTGCCTGCCGAGATGTTGACTAGTTTTATCCCAAGATCGCGCAATAACGAGAGAAATCGGATCGGCTCGCGTAGATCGGGTTCGAGCGGCTCGTTTACGTTTACGCCAAACCCCCAACGGTAGGGAAGCAAACCATCGGTGGCTTCGGGAACTCCGCACGTTTCCACAGAGGGTTTACGGAAGGGAATCATATCGAACGCAGAAAATCGGACCGCGATCGAGAGTGCCGGGTTTGCAGCACGGACGGCATTCGTAATTTCACGTAAGAATCGAGTGCGATTTTCAAAAGAACCGCCAAACTCGCCTTCACGTGTGTGTGCGCTAAGGAGCTCATGGCCCAGGTAACCATGGCAATGCTTTATATCGACGAAGTCAAAACCCGCTTGCGCTGCGACGATCGCTGCGTTATGAAAGTCTTCAATTATTTCCTTCAGTTCCTGATCGGTCAGTACTGGGTATTCGGGAGTGATACCCAAACGACTATCGAGGATCGGATGGTGATACACAATCTTCGGCTCGGGACGACCGTGCACATTTGGACGGCTGTATCGACCCGAGTGAGTGAGTTGAAGACCGACGATCAGCTTTGAATCGGCACCTACCGCCTGCTTGTGGGCGGTGACGAGCCTTTCTCGAAGCCGGCTTAAATCATCTCGTGAGTCTTTGTTGATGAGGAGCTGGTTAGGATTCGCACGCCCGTCGCGCCGCACTGCAACCGCTTCGCCTCCCCAGATGAGTTTCGCTCCACTCGCTCCGAACCGTCCCCAGCGGCGAAACGTTAGTTCTGTAGGTCTGCCTTCGCCGGTACCATCCCAACCTTCCATCGGTTGAGCAGCGATCCGATTGCCAACCTTTATATCACCTATGTCGATCGGCTGTGCTAACGGTGAAGTCCTGCCGGAGATCAGTGTGCTATCGCAAGGAATGTTGATTTGACGTTTGGCGAGATAGCGGCGAAAACTTTCGATGTCACGCAATCCACCAAGATGTCTGTACGAAGGCTCGGGCACGTCGTTGTCTGTTGGCTCAGCATACCACAACGTGCAACGCTAAATCCGGATGGTCATCACACCAGCTGCCCGACATGGCATCAATTGCTAGCAACCGCCCATTCGAAACGCCGACGTAGACCAGCTCGCCAGCAAGCGCGGGTCATGGGAAGCCGGCGCCGTTGCTCCAGCGTGAACTTCAACCGTCGCGTTTTTCGTGTCAAGCGCAAAGAATATAAAAGAGCCTGTCTCAAGATTTCAGAATACGACGTGGGGTTGGTGCTCCCAAGTACCGGAAGAGAGGCGCGGTTACCGTTAAGAAATCTGAGCATTTTTGAATGTTTGGAGTGGTATGAGGAGGAGTTTTGAGAAAAAAACTACAGCAACTTTACAACAACTCCCTCGACTCAATTTTCTATTTTGTTCTTAATAGATTTTCTACTGGCAGGGCCGTGTCCAATCAGCGCGGCCATTCTTTCACCGATGTTATTCATGATCGGTTCATTGCTATCCTTTAGAATTATTGATTCCAATCCCACAAGAATGGGGACCAGCTTGTCTGCCGCATCTTCATCAAGCAGTTCGTTGAGTACTTGTTGGCAATACCGTTTGTATAACTGTCGTAAGTAACGATACTCGAGGTGGCAAAGGGCGGCCGCCTCCTTATGCTGCAACTCACCCCCATTCACTCTGGCAAAGATCTTCAGCCGCTCGCGCTCCTTCACGCTCATCCACAAGTGTCCTCTCATTTGCCCCCTTTCGGGTGCGACATCCTAGAGGGCTTTCTATTCAGTTTCGCGGAGGGCTGTTTTTATATAGTTACCACACTAAATCTCCGGCGTACATTGACGAGTGTTTGAGGTCATGATACTTTCAACGCGCTCACAACCATCGTTTATGTGCGACTCTCACCGCGCGAGCCCACGTTAACGAATTCCAATCCCGACCATGAGGTGCGTTTGGAACGAACCTCCTTTCACTTTTTCAATGCTCCTTGACGTAGGGGAGTCATTATCAATTAATAAGTCAAGCGAAAAGGAGTGAATATCATGAAGAGAGTCCTTAGTCTTATGGCCACACTTGCACTCTGTGCTTTCGTGCTTTCTTCTCTATTTGTTGCCTATGGCCAAACCCAGAACCGACTGGCAACAGCCAAGTTCCAAAGGGTCAACAAAGCGATTGCCGGTCAGTATATCGTCGTCTTAAGAAAAGACCTTGGTCCGTCCAGCACTACCGTTTTTGCCAGGAACCTAACTCTCAAGCATGGCGGTAAAATAAAGTATGTTTATGAACATGCGCTCAAGGGCTTCGCGCTTCAGGCGTCGGAAGCATCAGCGATAGCACTGAGCCGCGACGCACGAGTTGAATATGTCGAAGAAGTTGGCGAGGTATCAGTGACGGGTGTCCAACAACCGATAATATCTGACTCCAATATTTTTTGGGGACTCGACCGGATTGACCAGCGCGATCTACCGTTGGACAGTGCGTATCACTACAACAGGGTCGGCTCTGGCGTGCATGTTTATGTTATTGACACCGGCATTCGGCTCTCCCAGCATGAATTTGGGACACGAGCCGACGCCGTTTTCGATTTTGCACGTTCCGGGTCAGACCCTAGCTTCGGTTACGACAGCTTGAATCACGGGACGTATGTTGCTGCCGTCATCGGCGGAAGAACCTATGGAGTGGCTAAGAACGTGCGCTTACATTCGGTTCGCGTCCAAGCAGGCTCGACGGGTAATACCCAGGATTTAATCAACGGCATTAATTTTGTCGCGGCAAATCACTTTAGCCCCGCGGTCGCGAACATTAGCTTGGCACTTTACAACTCCTGCAGTACAACCGCGCTGGACACTGCGGTTCAGAACTTAATCAACAGCGGCGTCACTGTGGTAGTTGGTGCGGGAGACCAGGAGCGAACCGCTAATTGTACTTCTCCAGCCCATCTTGCAGCGGCTCTCACCGTAGGCTCAACAACCATCACGGACTCTCGGACGTTCGGCACGAGTGGCGGCTCGGTCGTCGACATATTCGCCCCGGGCGCGGGTAACGGTCAGTTTATTCCCACCGCAACTAATGCCAGCGACGTAGGGATTGAGGGATTTTCGCTGACCTCCGCATCGGCCCCGCATGTGACCGGTGTGGTGGCCCAGTATCTGGAGAGCTACTCGCTGGATAGTCCGAATGATCCGGCGACGCTGCCTGCTAATGTCAGCAGTGCGATTGTCGGTAACGCAACTCTAGACCGACTGAACGGCCTTGAGATATGCGTGTACAATCCCAAAATCGATGATTTCATTTGCACCAACACGTCGCCCAACCGGTTGCTCTACTCCGGTTTTATCGCTCCGCCAGCCTCCAACCCGATAGATGATCAGCGGTTCTTTGTGCGTCAGCACTTTTATGACTTTCTCCGGCGTCAGCCTGACTCGGGAGGGTGGGACTACTGGACGAATGAGATCACGCAGTGTGGCACCGATACTACTTGCATAGACAACAGGCGAGTTGACGTGTCACTGTCCTTTTTTTACTCGACGGAGTTTCTCAACGCGCATCCGGGCCTGAGGAATCCGCCAGGAGTGACACCAGATTTCAACAACGAAGAATTCGTGAGATTGTGTTACACGATTTACTTGCAGCGCCATCCGAGTGAACCACCCGACACTGACTTGAGCGGGTACAACTTCTGGTTGGGTGAATTGAATCAGGATACTGCCACTAACCCCGGCCCCGATGGGTATAAACACCTCGTGAGGGCTTTCCTTTTAAGCACGGAATACCGAGCAAGATTCTTGTAACTGACGCAGGTACATCACTGCGCAGACTGTGTTGTCACTCAGGCCATCAGTCGTCAAATAATCTATCTGAGCGTTTGGCGACTGATACTGCCGAGGCTGATTAGCGCGCCGGATTTGATAAGAGCAAGCCGAAACCGCGATCCTTCTAAGGACTTCCGCATGCTCCCAGAAAGAATAAATTCTGAATATCAGATTGGACACTACCCGAGTGCCCGATTACTTGTGCTCGAAACTTGTTGTAAAGTTGCTGTACTTCTGAATTCCGGTAATTCTTGGCAGTAAATTGTTTAAGACGTGAGTGTGGGAATTAGAACTCCCAAGTCCGATAGCTGAGACGACGTTAAGTTGTTGATTTTATTGGTAGCGGGGCTCGGACTCGAACCGACGACCTTGGAGTTATGAAAGCGCCCCGCGCGGCGCGCGTTTAGTAGCATCTAGCTACGTAACTTTGACATTTATTACAAGTTGCCGCCGTTACGGAGTAGTTTGAGCTTGCAGAGATTGACATGCGTTAGCAGCGATTTGCACGGAGTCACGTGACTATAGCGTGACAAAATTTCTTGGACCATCCAAGACTCGATCGCCAACTCTTTCGGACTCCGATGTCCCCACCGTGATAGTGAAGCGCGTCCTACCGAAGAACAACAATGGTATATCAGCATTGATGGCCGTGAGCGGAACGCACGTGTTTACCATTGGAGTTACCGGAGATGACAAAGTCGCTGCTCCGGCTCCTGAGAGTTATCAAACTAGTGCAGTCACAATCAAAGTGCAAAGCATGGACCAGAATCCGGTCAACAATGCTGAGAGGAAGTAATTCCAGCCGGAGAATGTTAGAGGAGTCCTTTAGATTCCGAATCTAAAGTCACACCTGTGCCTATACCAACATAACCGATTATTTCAAGCGCCGAGCCGAAGCGGTTAACTGCCTCCGTTTGTGACCCTAGGGGGATTGGTGTTTAAGGAGGTTTTTGGACTATATGTGTGGTTGCGCACAGACCCGTATTCTTCCGGAAGGTAAGTTTATGACTCAATGCCAGAATTCAGACAAAGGATGAGATTAGTGACCTCATCTCTTACGCCTGAGTAAGACACAGAGCGTTGATTTGACTACTAGGCGTCCCACTCGACGCTCATAACCTAGTGGGGGTTTGAATATGGAGAACGGACATGATGGGCCTCAGTGATCGACTGTGTTGGTATGTTGTTCATACGAAACCAAGGCAGGAAGAGCGGGCCGGTAACAATCTGCGGGCATGGAACATTGAAACCTTCACTCCACAGCTAAAAAAGAAATCCGTCAATCATTTTACGGGACGGCTACTGAATGTTGTAAGGCCTCTATTTCCGTCATACATTTTTGCTCGCTTTAGTGCCACCCATTCATTGCATAACGTCTGCTTTGCGCGGGGAGTTGATAGTGTAATCAGTTTTGGCGGCCAGCCCTGCCCCGTGGACGAAACAATAATCGACCTTATTCAAGTACGAGAAGATGAGGAAGGTTTCATAAATTTAACGGAGACGCTTCGACCCGGCGATAAAGTCGCTATTCAAGGCGGACTCTTCAAGGGTTTCATGGGCGTCTTAGATAGAAGCCACACGGCCAATGAACGAGTTTCAATACTACTAATAGCAGTGAGTTACCAAAGCCGTGTTGTTATTGATCGGTCACTGGCGATGAAGATTTAGATTGGTGAAAGTTACTTCGTGAAACAGGTATCTGCGATCAGTTATTGAGGGAACGAAACTCTCCCGCAGATGCTACAAAACTTGAGGTTGAGCTTGAGTTTGTAACTCAAGATGCGGTAGCTCTGTAAAGCGAGATTTAGCAATTTACTGTACGACCCCGCCAGCCATTTAGACAATCGTGCCCTAATTTAAATTCTTCCTCTGTACAACCAATCGACCGTTACGGTCGTGATTGATCAACGTTCCAAACTACTTTTGAGGAGACAAGAATGAATAGAGATGAGGCAGAAGACAATACCATCTACAACGTGGTCGTCAATCACGAAGAGCAATATTCAATCTGGCCGGCTGATCGCGAGAACGCGCCAGGCTGGACGGCTGTAGGCAAGAGCGGTTTGAAGGCGGAGTGTCTTGCCTATATCAACGAAGTCTGGACGGATATGCGGCCTTTGAGTCTTCAAAAATCGATGGAAGAATCTGCCAACAAGGTTTAGCCTCCCACTCTTGTTCTCTCTATGCACACGAACGAATAAGTATGAAAGTTCTGTAGGTTGCTTCCGAGAACAAATGGACTCGCAATCAAGTGATATTACAGATCCTTAAAGAATTAAAGATTTATGAATGAAGGTATTCTTTCCGCAATAGGTAATACGCCTCTCATCAAGCTATCACGCATCTTCCCAGACTTACCCTTCCAGCTCTTTGCGAAAATGGAGGGGCTCAATCCCGGCGGGAGCATGAAAGACAGACCGGCACTCAGCATCATTCGTCGAGGTATGGAGACGGGGATGATCAAAGCTGATACGGTCATCATCGAATCGAGTTCGGGGAACATGGGCATCGGCCTGTCGCAAGCCTGCGCGTATTACAAACTCAGGCTCATTTGCGTCGTGGACCCCAAGACAACTGATCAGAATATCGCTTTGATGAGAGCTTACGGCTCCGAGATTGATATGACGATGTTGCCGGACCCGGTGACAAAGGAGTTTCTCAAGGCACGTCTTGACCGCGTTCAATCGCTGCTCTGGAGCAACAAAAACAGTTTCTGGCCCAATCAATACGCCAACTTGTATAACCCCATCTCTCACTACAAGACGATGGAGGAGATCGTCAACGCTTTAGATGGTAAGGTTGATTATTTATTCGTCGCGACGAGCACCTGCGGCACGATCCGTGGCTGTGCCGAGTATATAAGAGCAGAGGACATGGACACTAAGATTTGCGCCGTTGATGCGAAAGGCAGTGTGATTTTCGGCGGGCTAGCGGCACACAGACTGATCCCGGGGCATGGCGCGGCGGTGATCCCGGACCTTTACCAACTCAATCTCGCTGACCGTTTCATACATGTCTCTGATATGGACTGCATCGTAGGCTGTCGCCTGTTGGCAAAGCACGAGGCCCTGCTTGCGGGTGGCTCGTCGGGCGGCATCATCATGGCTGTCGAAGAGATCAAACATACCATTCCGGATGGGGTCAATTGCGTGCTCCTGTTCGCCGACCGGGGCGAGCGTTATATGGACACTATCTTTTCGGATGTGTGGGTAAATAAACATTTCGGCAACATCTCGCGCGGCTGGGAAAATCAGGTGGAGTTAGCATATGCATGACGGCGATATCTTAATATTGAAGGGGCATGAAGTTAACGAGCTGCTCGAAGGCCGCGAGGCCGAACTGGTGGAGACGGTGCGCAGGGCTTACGTGGCTCACGCACGCGGAGAGAGCTCTTTGCCGCACTCCAGCTTTCTGAATTTTCCGAACGAGCAGAGAAATAGAATCATCGCATTACCGGCCTATCTCGGTCAGGATTTTGACGTCGCCGGAATCAAGTGGATAGCTTCTTTCCCGAACAACCTGAAACGTGGGATGGACAGAGCTTCAGCCGTCGTGATTCTAAATTCAGCGCAGACGGGTATTCCGCAGGCGATCATTGAAGGCTCGATTACGAACGCCAAGCGAACGGCTGCGAGCGCCGCCCTCGCCGCGCACAGTTTGCACCAGAGATCGGTAGAGGGTGGCGTAGGAATGATCGGCTGCGGTCTCATCAATTTTGAAATCCTTCGCTTCCTTCAAACCACCCTGCCTGAGGTCGGCAGGTTGATCCTCTTTGATTTAGACCCGCCACGCGCGGAGAAATTCAAGCAGAGTTGCGAGCATGAGTTCAGGGACATCTCAGTCGAAGTAACGACAGATGTGACTTCTGTGCTGGCCAACTGTTCGCTCATCTCGATGGCGACTACCGCAGTCAAACCACACCTTGGAGATCTCTCCGCCTGTGCTCCCGGGACTACCATCTTGCATATCTCGCTCCGCGACTTGACGCCTGAAATAGTCCTCTCCTCCGATAATGTTGTGGATGATATTGATCATGTATGTCGCGCGCAGACCTCCGTTCACTTAACGGAACAGTTGACGGGCCGACGCGATTTCATCCGCTGCACTCTCTCGGATGTTCTGCTGGGCCAAGCCCTGCCGAGGCGAGATGAGGAGGGTATTTTGCTCTTCAGTCCGTTCGGTCTGGGAGTGCTGGACCTGGCTGTCAGCCAGTTTGTTTATGAGCTTGCTCTCGAACAGGGGCGGGGACTGATAATTGACTCTTTCCTTCCTGATGCCTGGAATGGAAACACTGTGCTTGAACTCAAGGAAAGAGCCAGAGTCACTACTTCTTCCAGATCCCTCAGCTAACTCAGATCAATTCACCGGCTCACGGGGCCGACGGGTGTTCCGTGGGCTTAACCCTTTACGACACTCTTTCTGAATCACTTTCGAGGTGTGTATGTCTGCCATTATCCAAGCTCAGAATTTGCACAAACAGTATGACCCGCCGAACGGAGTGGTGGCGGTCAAGAACGTCTCATTCGACATCGAGCGCGGCGAGATATTCAGCCTGCTTGGACCGAATGGCTCGGGTAAGACCACGATCGTGTCACTCCTCAGCGGCTTGCTGCGTCCGACTAGCGGTAATACCTTCATTGACGGACACTCGATTCGCACCGACCCTATTCAGGCCAAGCGCGTGCTTGGCATCGTGCCTGATGAGATCGCTTTATATAGGACCATTAGCGCACGCGAGAATCTGGCCTTCTGGGGCAAGATGTACAGTCTCAGGGGTGCGAAGCTGCAAGAAAGAATCGCGAAGATGCTGGAGATCGCAGGGCTTGCCGATCGGGCCAAGGATAAGGTCGAAACCTTTTCGGGGGGAATGAAGCGGCGTCTGAATATCGCCGTCGGTTTATTGCATGAGCCGCAGATCGTCTTCATGGATGAGCCGACGGTAGGGATTGACCCGCAGAGCCGGCGCCGTATCCTCGACACGGTCAAGGAACTGAACCGGCAGGGATTGACGGTCTTTTATACGACCCATTACATGGAAGAGGCAGAGGAGCTGAGCCACCGTATCGGCATCATAGATCACGGCGAGTTAATTGCCGTTGGAACGCAGGCAGAACTTAGCCGCCTGGTCGACGAATACGATACTTTGACGATTCACTTGGGCTCGGAGAGAAGTAGCGAGGAAACGGCGAGCGCGCTAGCAGGCCTACCAGGCGTACATCGAGCTGTGGGCCAAAACAACCATGTCCTGTTGCAAGCTCTGGATGTCAGCGGGCTCTTACAGAGTGTCGTCACCTGCGCGACCCAAAATGGTGGCATTATCAAGCGCCTGGAAATTCAAGAGCCTAACCTCGAATCCGTTTTCATGCACTTAACCGGCAGGGCATTGCGCGATTGAGTGGTGCTCCACACTGCAAAGACAGGAGTGCAAGACAAACTATGAAAGCCTGGACCATCGCCTGGAAAGATACCTTGATACGTCTGCGCGACCGCAACGCCTTTGTGTTGGTGTTACTGGCCCCGCTCGTTATTACGGCCATCATGGGAGTCGCTCTCGGCGACTCTAACGGTACAGAACGAATCTCGCTCAAAGATATTACGCTCATCGTCGTCAACGATGACCGGGGCGAGCTCGGCCAACAATTTATCTCACTCCTCGGCTCGCATCCGTCCGCCAACCTGTTCAAGCCGACGACGCTGCCGGACCTGGCGGCGGCGAGAAAGATTTTGAGCGATGGCGCGGCCCAGGCGGTGTTGTATATCCCAGCGGATTTCAGTCGCAGTCTGCAAACCGATGGCGCCAGTGGTGGGGCACCGGAACGTTCATCGCACGTGCAAATCGAGTTGTATACGAGAGAAGCTGGAAGCGAGGTCTCTCAACTCACCGGCAGCGTGGTGGACCAGTTGCTGGTCAACCTCAAAAAAAATCTTATCACCAGCGGGGCCAGCTTGAACCAGTTACCTGGGAAGCTTAACGAGACGGAGAGCGCCGCCGCCGGCGCCCTGGTTGCAGGCTGGGAGGCGGACACAGCGTCTATACGAAACCCCAGCATGGAGGTCAAGCTCAACAGCAGACCCTCAGACAATACGGCAGAACCACCGGCGAGTAATCCGTTCGCTTTTTTTGCTCCGAGCCTGGCTATTTTCTTTCTCATGTTCACGATGTTCGAGGCGCCGCGTTCCATCCTCGCAGAACAGGAGGATGGCACTCTCGGACGCCTGATGAGAACCCCTACAAGACCGAGCCAGATACTCCTGGGCAAACTGGGCGGCTCCTATCTAACGGGCATCTTACAGTTCATCGTTCTAGTCATCGCCACGCGCTTGATCTTTGGTCTCACATGGGGAGAGTCCCTGCCTGGGCTATTGTTGATGGTGGTCAGTGTCGTCATGGCCGCCGCCAGCCTGGGAGCCGTGATTGCAGCTTTCTCCAAAGACGTGATCCAGGCGGGTGTAATCGGCGGAGGCATTACGCTTCTCTCAGCAGGACTGGGTGGCAACTTCGCCACCGTGGATGGTCTACCCTCATGGCTGCAAGTCATCAGCCGGTTGACTATCAATCGTTGGGCGCTCGAAGGCTTTTCGTACCTGACAGTCCGCAAACTGGGCCTGGAGGCTATCCTGCCCAACGCGGGCGTACTGCTTGCCATGGCTGGTCTCTTGTTCGTCCTGGCTTTCTGGAAATTTCAGCGCCGTCTGACTACGTAAACTCTTTATGATCTACAAGACATTTTACATCGCGCTCTTACATATCAAGGTCGTCTTCAGCAATCGCAGTGTCCTGATCTTCTCGCTCCTTATGCCCATCCTGTTCACGGCATTCATGCGTCAGGCCAACCTGAGCAAGTTTGGCCGACAGGGTGCGGAGCGCTGGAAGCTCAATGTGGTTAACGAGGACGCCAGCCCGCTCAGTCGCCAATTGGTCGCCGATCTGAGCGAGAACCCCGACTGGAAAGTCGAACTCTTAAGCGACTCGACGGCGGCCAGCAGGGTTAAGCAGAGCGATGCCGTTGCCACCCTGCATATCCCGCGTGGCTTCGCAGACAAGGTGATGAACGGGCAATCCGTCTCGCTCGACCTGGCGACGAATCCCGTCGTGGCAAAGAAGGCACAACTGGTGGAACAATGGGTCCGCCTCCAGATGGTTAAGTTGATCGCCCCCATCGAAGCGGCGAGAGCTTCTGTTTCAACTGCCGAACAACGTGGACTCTTCAACCATCCGGATGCAAACGGTCAGGACCAACGCAAGTCATATTTCGTCGAGAGCCTGACTCATGCCCGGAACAGAATGCCGTCTGCGCCTGCCGGCCCCATGAGCGTCAAGCCGCTGGCGGAGAACAGCGCCACTGCGGATGAGAAGGCGGAGGGCGCTGACCAAAGTTCTCCAGGGATGGTGGTGATGTTCGCGCTCCTGTTTATGGTCAGCGGTACAAACATCATTATCTTCGAGCGACAAACCGGAACGTTGCGTCGGCTCCTGGTCATGCCGATGAGCAAGGCCAATATCCTGGCCGGAAAAATCCTGGGCATCTTCAGTATCGGAGTGGTCCAGATGTGCTTGCTGATCGCGGCCGGCGCGTTGCTCTTTGGTGTCCGCTGGGGACAATCGCCGTTGGCGCTCGTGCTGATGATCCTGAGCTTCGCCCTGGTTTCGACTAGCATGGGCATTCTGCTTTCGACCCTGGTACGGACCATCGCGCAGGCCGACGCGATGGCGAGCATGGTCGTGATGACCATCTCCGCTCTGGGCGGCGCATGGTGGTCTTTAGACAGCGTCCCGCACTGGATGAAACTTCTCGGCCATGCCATGCCCACCGCCTGGGCGATGGACGGTTTCCACGACATCATTATCCGCAAGGCAAGTACCCGGATGGTCCTGCCGGAGATCTTTGTACTCTTGTTGTTTGGAACCATCTTCCTGATTATCAGCCTGAAACGTTTCCGCTACGAGCAGTAAATCTCCAACACGTTCGTAAGACTCCCTCAGCCCCCTCAAACTTCCTCCACACAAACACAGGCAACTTACTCTGGCAAGGAAGTTGTCACCTGGAGAAACTGGACTTTGAAAATCTCGACGCTCGGTGATCTATTACGCTGGCGATCTGAAGAACAACCCGATCTTCGGGCATACACTTTTTTGCCTGACGGAGAAATGGAAGATGGCGAATTAACATACGGAAAATTGTACCAACAGGCCCGCGCCATCGGAGCCCGGTTGCAGAGCGTCGGGGCAGAAGGGGAGTTCGTGTTGCTGCTCTACCCGGCGGGACTGGAATTTATCGCGGCCTTCTTTGGCTGCCAGTTGGCCGGAGTGGTTGCCATTCCCGCGCCTCTGCCCAAAATCAATCGCCCGTCTTCAAGGCTCCAATCCATCGCGGGCGATGTCCGGGTGCATGCCGTGCTTACGACCTCCGCGCTGCTGCCTACAATTCGCAAGCAGCTGTCGCAGATACAGGAGTTGCAATCCGTGCACTGGTTGGCGACAAACAATCTCGCCGCTGACGTGGCTGTAGAATGGCGCGAGCCTCAACTGAACAGCGATGCGCTTTCATTCCTGCAATACACCTCCGGCTCAACAGCGACGCCGAAGGGCGTTATGGTTAGTCACGGTAACCTTCTCTCTAACTCTGCCGATCTGGATTCCGGGTGGAGGCATGACGAGCGGAGCGTGATCGTCACATGGTTGCCTCATTTTCACGATATGGGTCTCATCTACGGTCTTCTCCATCCGCTTTATAAACAGATTCCGTGTTACCTGATGCCGCCCGTCTTCTTTTTGCAACGTCCTATTCGCTGGCTGGAGGCGATAATGCGCTACCGTGCAACACACAGCGCCGCGCCGAACTTCGCCTATGACCTTTGCGTGCGGAAAACGACGGCGGAGCAGCGGGCCACCCTGGACCTCAGCCACTGGGCAGTAGCGATCAATGGCGCGGAACCTGTACGCAGAGAGACGCTGAGCGCTTTCACGGAAGCGTTCGCGCCCTCCGGGTTTCGGTCGGCGAATTTCTGTCCGGGCTATGGCCTGGCCGAAGCAACACTCAAAGTGTGTGCCTCGCAGCGTGCAAAAGAACCGGTCTTTTACCACGTCGAAGCCGCCGCGCTGGAACTTAATCGTGAAATCGCTGCACCTCAAAACGGACCGACGACGCGCACTCTAGTCGGCTGTGGCCGGGCCTCGCCGGAAACCCAGATCGCCATCGTTTGTCCGCAGACGCGTGAGCGTTGCGAGCCAGGCGAAGTTGGTGAGATATGGGTCTCCGGACCAGGCGTCGCTCAAGGTTACTGGAATAAACCAGAGGAGACGGAGAGGACCTTTGGAGCGAGGTTGAGAGGGATGGGAGAAGTACCGTTTTTACGCACGGGAGACCTCGGGTTCTTGCGCGACCGGGAGCTTTTCATTACCGGGCGCATCAAGGACTTGATCATCATTGGCGGTCACAATCATTACCCGCATGACCTCGAACAGACCGCCGAACGAAGTCACCCGGCATTACGGTCAGGGTGTTGTGCCGCCTTCACCGTCGAGACGGAGGAGGGTGAGGAACATCTGGTGATCGCCGGCGAGGTCGAGCGTCATTATAACCCTAAGCAGAATCAGCCGGAGGCGGAAACCACCTGTGGGTGTGAGCCTTCTTCGACCGACCATAAGAAGATTCAGATGGCCGTTCGCCGTGCCATCGCCGAAGAGCATGATTTACAGGTCCACGCCATTATCTTGCTCAAAGCGGGAAGCATCTCGAAGACATCCAGCGGCAAGCTTCAGCGTCACGCGTGTCGCACCGCTTTCATTGATGGCACCTTGCGAACATTCGGACCGAGCAGCAAAGCCAAAACGCAGAAGTCCATTCTCTGAAAAACTTTTCATGATTCGCTATGCTTGCTTTCAAGCAATACATTTCTGCCCAATCTCTTGAGCAATATCTCGGCGATCCTGCAGATGCGGAAAATCCCTTCTCGTTCAAGCGAGCGATTGAACTGGACGAGATGGACGCGTACCCGGCGGAAGCCTGTGACCGGCTCAACGAGTGGATGTTTCATCATTATTATGTCCCACGCGAAGAGGGCGGACGACTCGAGGACTTTGAAGAGTTGCTGTCGCTGCTGCGAGTCGTCGCGCACCGTGATTTGACGGTCGCATGGGCGCACGGCATGAATTCGATTCTGGGCGCAGTCAACGTCTGGGTCGGTGGTGATGACCTGCAGAAGCGCAGGCTCGCGCAACTTCTCAAGCGAGGTGAACAGGTCGCCATTGCGTATCATGAGAAAGAACATGGGAGCGACATGCTGGCGGTCGAGTTGGAAGCGACCAGAGAGTCGCGTGGCTATCTGTTAACAGGGGAAAAGTGGGTCATCGGAAACGCGACGCGCTCGACTGCCATGACGGTCTTCGCTCGTACAGACCCGCGTGGTGGCCCACGAGGCTTCTCGCTCTTTTTCGTCGAAAAGACGAGCCTCCGTGAAGGGTCTTACACCTACCTTCCACGTCTCAAGACGCACGGCATACGCGGCGCGGAGATCAGCGGCATAAGTTTCAAACAATGCCTCATCCCTCAAGACTCTCTCATCGGAGCACTTGGTCAGGGGCTGGAATTGACGCTAAAGTCGTTCCAACTGACGCGCACTCTCTTTACAGCTCTCTCCCTCGGCGCAGCAGATCGCGCGCTCCGGACGACGACCGGCTTCGCCCTCTCTCGCCGGCTTTACGGTGGCTACGTCTTCGACATCCCGCACGCGCGGCTCACACTCGTTAACGCTTTTCTGGACCTCCTGATTTGTGACTGCGTGGCAATCTCAACCGCTCGTGCGCTGCACATCTCGACCGAACAGATGAGCGTGTGGTCGGCTGTCGCCAAGTACTTCGTGCCGATGACCGTGGAAAAGATCCTCGCCGCACTTGCTGTCGTGCTCGGCGCACGCTACTACCTGCGCGAGGACTATTGCTTCGGCATCTTTCAAAAACTACTACGCGATAGTGCCGTAGTAAGTCTGGGGCACGCGGGTTCATTCACGAATCTGCAAACGATTGCCCAACATCTGCCCAGCTTGAGCGATGGACATTCCAGAGCGGAACAGCATGGCCACGAAGAGTTGCGCCGGCGCCTGCATGCGACCTATTCGTTGGGCGAGCCGCTCCCGGCTTTCGCTCCAGGGAGGCTGGAGATTGTTACTCGCGGGTGCGACGACGTTTTACGCGGAGCAGAGTTGTTGCCGGATCAGCTTAGTGATGTCCTGCCAGGGTCGGGACTTGATCCGCAGCTCGGCGACTCCTTGCAGGCACTTGCCGGGAAACTTCAGGAGCAGATCGAAGCGCTCAAGAGGCGTTGTGCTGTTCTGGTCCATGATCATGGTGCGGCTTACATCTCGTCGCCGGAAGCCTTCGATTTGGCGAAGAGATATTGCACGCTCCACGCGGCAACCAGTTGCCTGTACATGTGGCTGCACAACCGGCATGAGCCAGGCGAGTTCTTCGCCGAAGGTGCGTGGCTGGTGCTTTGTCTGGACCGCTTGCTTTCATCCCATGGCGGGGGCTCTGTTCCGGATCAGGGACAATATGTTGAAGCGGTCGCCGAGCAACTCTCCCGTCTTCACAACGAAGACATGCTCTTCTCCGTCGTGCCGTTTCAGACGGTTGACACTGCTCACGTGCGAGGCTCCTTGATCGCCCGGTAAATTTGTCTGACCGGAGCGCTCGCCGTGGTCCATCAATTCTTAAATCTCTCCTTCAGCATGCTCATTATTTATGTTGGACCAATATCACTACCTGGAACAATACAAGACGGTCGAGGCGCTTGAGCGTTATCTGGGCAGTCCCCTGGATCCTCTGAATGTTCTGTCCTACAAACGCGCCGTTGAGCTTGACGAGTGCGATGAGTACCCGGAGGAGGCTTGCGCACTGCTCAATATGTGGGGCTTTTACGACTACTACATCCCGGTCGAGCACGGCGGTAAGCTGGCCTCCTTCGAGCAGCTATCAGGACTCATCAGGGTTATTACGCGACGTGATTTCACGGTTGCGGTCGCTCATGTCAAAACATATCTGGGCGCTGTGGCGGTCTGGCTCGCAGGCAACGTGAAGCAGCGCAACCGGCTGGCTCGCCTCATCAAGAGGGGGGAACAGGTGTCGCTTGCGCTGACCGAACGGGCACACGGGAGCGATATTCTGTCAAGCGAAACGATCGTCGGAGGTGAGGCGGGTGGCTACGTCCTGACGGGCGAAAAGTGGCTCATTAACAATGCGACGCGCAGCGCTGCGCTGACGGTCTTCGCTAAGATCGGTGAGGCGGCCGGGCCACGCGGCTTCTCCACGTTTCTGGTTGAGAAGAGTCGCCTTGACCCCTCGTCTTACGCGCATCATCCGAAGATCAAGACGCATGGCATACGCGGCGCGGACATCAGCGGCATAAATTTCAAACAGTGTCGCCTTGGACCAGACGCTCTCCTCGGCGCTCCCGGCTCGGCCCTGGAAGTGATGCTCAGAGGTTTTCAGATTACTCGTGTCATCGTGACAGCGCTTTCACTCGGCGCGGCCGACACGGCATTACGCACGACCATGAGATTTGCACTCTCGCGCAGGCTCAACGGCGGCCTGGTCTTCGACATCCCTCTCACGCTGCGTACGATGGTTGATGCTTACGTCCGCCTCTTGATATGCGAGTGTACGAACATCGCGGCCATGCGTGGGCTGCACGTCTCGACCGAACAGATGAGCGTGTGGTCGGCCGTCACCAAGTACTTCGTGCCGAAGTCTGTGGAGAAGATCATCGCCGCACTGGCCGTTGTGCTCGGCGCACGCCACTACTTGCGCGAAGGGCACGACTGGGGAATTTTTCAAAAGATGTTACGAGACCAGGCCATCGCCGGCCTCTTCGATGGCAATACCCTCGTCAACCTCAACGTCATCGCACAACAACTTCGTTCGCTGGCCGAACACGGGAGTCGAAGAGACGCAGACGCGATGGAAAAAGCAGACCAACGGTTGGAGGCTCTGTTTAGTCTGGGCGCGGCACTGCCGGCTTTTGAAACTGAGCGGCAGGAATTGTTCAACCGCGGGTGCGACGACATTTTGCAGGGTATGAAGAGTGTGATGGTCCGTCTTGAATCTCTCGGAGGAAGCACAAAGTTAGACGAGGGAGTGCTGGAGAACATCAAGCGGCTGGCGGGAGAATTGGACCAGGAGATCGAGCAACTATCCGCGACGATCCTGCGTGCGCCTACATACGGCAATACCTTCAACCAGTCGCCGGATTCTTTCAGACAGGCTGAAAGACATTGCACGTTGCATGCTGCCGCCGCGTGCCTGCACACGTGGCTGCACAACCTGGACCTGCTCGGCGGCTCTTTCGCCACAGGCACATGGCTCGTCCTTGCTCTCGAAACATGCTTGTGTGACTTGCAGCCCGGACGCGAGTCCAACCTCCCCTTTACTTACACAGAGAGCGTGTCGCAAGAGCTCGTCAGGCAATTTCGAGAGGACCAACTCTTCTCGATCCTCCCGCTTCAATTAGCTTCCGTCGAGCCATCATAAAAGTACGAATCGCACTTGGATCGGGTCAGTACGGGGAGCGATAGCGACCTGGTCCAACCATCAGAGTCCAAAATCCTTCGCGAATATTGCATGCCGATCACTGACCAGGTCGCTACCGCTCCCTGTACGGACCCGATCCAACAATGATTTCCGACTTTTGAGGCAAAGCTGAACCATGCAAAGAGAAATTGATATTTTGACAGAGACCGGCACGCAGGCGAGTACTCCTTCCGCGAACGCGATACAGGAGTGGCTGATTTTAAGAATCAGCGAGCTGCTCGCGATCGCGCGTGCCGAGGTAATCGTGACTGAACCGTTTGCGAGCTACGGCATGAGTTCAATGGCAGCGGTGAGCCTGGCTGGTGACCTCGAAGACTGGCTCGGATTTCGATTGCCTCCCACGCTGGCCTGGGATTACCCGACCGTGGAAGAATTGGCCCAACATCTGGCGGGGTCGGCTCTCGCGCAGGGGTTGACCTGAACCTCCCCGGCGAAACTCTAAAGCGACGGTTCAGCGCGAACCGCAACAGGCAACAACGCCTTAAAGAGTAATGGATCAAGTGGAACCCATTGCAATCATCGGGATCGGCTGTCGTTTCCCGCAAGCCGATAATCCAGTGGCTTTCTGGCAATTGCTGCGTGATGGCGTAGATGCAATCACGCAAGTCCCCGCGGAGCGCTGGAACGTGAACGATTTCTATCATGAAGATGTGAGCATGCCGGGAAAAACGAATACTCGATGGGGCGGGTTCTTAAGAGAATTGGACCAATTCGACCCAGACTTCTTCCGCCTCTCTCCGCGAGAGGCCAGACGCATGGATCCGCAGCAACGAATTCTCCTGGAAGTGGCCTGGGAGGCCCTGGAGGATGCAGGGCAGACGTTGGAGCATTTGTCCGGGACGCGCACGGGAATCTTCGTTGGCGTCATGAACACCGATTTTGCTCGGATTTATCTTGATGACCTGAATAGGATTGATACCTACATCGGCGCGGGTAGTGCGTCAGCCATTGTCGCGAACCGTGTTTCCTACGTCTTTGATTTTCAAGGACCAAGCATGGTGGTTGATACCCTGTGTTCGTCCTCGCTGGTTGCAATACACCTTGCCTGCCAGAGCCTCTGGAACGAGGAATCATCTCCCGTGGCGCTCGCCGGCGGCGTGAACATCATGCTGCTGCCGACGATGGGTGTCTTTTACACGAAGTCGGGGTTGACCGCGCCTGATGGTCGTTGCAAGAGCTTTGACGCGCGAGCCAACGGCATCGTTCGCGGTGAAGGCGCTGGGATCGTCGTCCTCAAGCCGCTCTCAAAAGCGCTGGCCGACAACGATCCGATCTACTGTGTGATTCGCGGCAGCGCTGTCAATCAGGATGGGCGCAGCAATGGTTTGACCGCGCCGAGTCGTTGGTCGCAGATAGCGGTGCTTCAAGAGGCTTATCGTCGCGCCGGAGTCTCGCCGGGCCAGGTCCAATATGTTGAGACGCACGGGACCGGAACGCCTCTGGGTGATCCCATCGAAGTCGCAGCGCTGGGAGCAGTGCTCGCCACTGATCGCGCTCCGCACAATCCTTGCGCGATCGGCTCAGTCAAATCAAACTTTGGACACCTGGAGTCGGCGGCTGGCATCGCCAGTCTGATTAAGACCGCGCTCGCGCTCAAGCATCGAGAGATTCCGTCAAGCCTCCATTTTCAAAAGCCGAATCCTTACATCCCGTTTGAAGAGCTTTCGTTGCGAGTGCAGCAAAAGTTGGGTCCATGGCCCACGACCGGGCCCGCTTTGGGCCTGGCCGGTGTCAGTTCCTTCGGTCTTGGAGGAACCAATGTGCATGTGGTGCTGGAAGAAGCGCCGCCCCTTGGCGGTGGTCAATCTCGCAGTCGAGAGGCTCGCCCGGAACACGCGGATGATAAAGCCAAACCGGCGCATCTCTTTACGCTCTCAGCACGGAGCCCGCAAGCGCTTTATTCTCTGGCAGGAGCTTATCAACAGTTCCTGGAGACCAACCTGGAGAACTGTGCTCCATCCTTACACGACTTATGCTACACACAAGGGGAGCGCCGGACTCATCACCCATTCCGCCTCGCCCTCGTCGCTGATTCCATCTCCGGTCTGTCAGCCCAACTCGGCTCCTTCGTCTCCACCTCTGCGACGCGTTCCGCTGCCGCTTCCACTTCCTCACTGCTTTCGCCTTTAACTCCTGCTTTCGTCTTCTGCGGCCAGGGCGCTCTCTCGCCACAAAGCGGCCTTCAACTGCTTTCCGATGAGCCTGTCTTTGGCTCCACCTTCCAGCGCTGTTCTGAACTGTTCGAGCACCTCTCCGGCGGCTCTCTGTTGTCGGTCCTTCAGACAACGGACGAGCAGACGCTGATGGAACGCACCGACCTCGCTCAGCCGCTGTTGTTTGCATTGCAAGTGAGCTTGGCGAGGCTTTGGAAGGCATGGGGCGTCGAACCGAGCGTCGTTATTGGGCACAGCGTTGGGGAAGTGGCTGCTGCATATATAGCCGGAGTGCTGAGTCTCGAGGATGCAGTGTTGGTGGTGTTTCATCGGGGCCGGTTGATGCAGCGAATGAGCGGACGGGGAAAGATGGCGGCAGTTGGATTGAGTGTGAAAGAAGCCGAACAGGTGGTGAGTGAATATCGAGACAAGGAAGTGGTGGTGTCAGCGCACAATGGCCCACGAGCGTGCGTGGTGAGTGGATTAGGTTGGGCGGTTAAAGAGGTGGTGGAAAGATTGGGAGCGCGCGGAGTGTCAACGCAATGGCTGAAGGTGAATTTTGGATTTCACACGCCGATGATGGAGGAGATCAGAAAGGAATTGAGTGAAGCGTTACGTGAGGTGAAAGCGGAGGCGGGGCAGATAGCAATCGTGAGTACGATGAGGAAGAGCAGCGGAAATGAAACGGCAGGAGGGCAACAGTACGATGGAAGGTACTGGAGCGAGCAGATAAAAGAGAGAGTAGAGTTTGCGGCAGCGATTAAAGAGGTGATGAGAGGAGGCACAGAGCAATATGTGGAGGTGGGACCGCAACCTGTGCTGAGAGGATCGATGACGCAATGTTGGGAAGAAGTGAAGAGAGAGAAAGAAGCCGAAAGAAGAGTAGCAAGGAGAGAAGCTGAAGGAGAGGGAGTGGGAGGAGCAGGGCTGTTGATCGTGAGTTCGATTGAGAGAGGTGATAGTGGAGAACGTGAGCGGATGCTGCGCAGTGCGGGAGAGTTATGGGAGAGAGGGCAGCGGATCGAGTGGAAAGAGGTCAATGGAGTGGAGGGGCGATGTGTGAGATTGCCAGGATATGTCTGGCAGCGCCAACGCTTCTGGATTGAAGAGCGAGGGAGCAAAAACAGCAGTGGTTTTGAAACAGAGCATCTCAGCCGCGCCTCTCAACAGGGCCCCTTCCTGGGCAAAGGTTTGAAGTCGGCAGTGCATACGCAAACTTACTTCTGGGAAGTACAACTCAATACGGAAGCTTTTAGCTATCTAGCGGATCATCGCGTGCAGAACATAGTGGTGCTGCCCGCGTCTGCTTATTTGGAAATGGCCCTGGAGGCGGCGTCAGAAATTTTTGGTGCAAGCGACACACATCGACTGGAGGAGGTCAGCTTCGAACATGCGCTGTTGCTGCCGAATGATAACTCTCAGAGCCTGCAACTGGTGGTCTCGGTTGAAGCCGAGGGCCGCGCGCGCTTTCAGTTTTTCAGCCATAACCAGGCTACCAGCGGCGCGGGGTCACAGGAAATCTGGACGCAGCACTCTCAAGGGATGATTCGTTCCGATGCAAGAGAACGACAGACTTCGGCGATAGAGCACGACACACCGGAGCGGATTCAGCGTCGATGTACAGAGGTTTTGTCCGGGGCGAAGTTTTACGAAGCGACAAAACAACGCGGGTTGCAATATGGTCCAGGTTTTCAGTTGGTGGAGCAGGTCTGGCGCCAGGATGAAGAGGCCCTGGCTCGTCTAAAGTCACAGGAGATTCAGGGGGCGGAAGCGTATAAAGTCCACCCGGCATTGCTGGACGCTTGTTTTCAGTCCTTGACGAGCGCGCTCAAACAATCGAATCAAAATGGAGTGATGCCCACGTATCTGCCATTCGGATTGAGCGGCTTGCAGATATACGCGAGCCCGTCCCTGGGCCGTTGGTCTCATGTATTGCTGCGCGACGAGGCGCAGTCTCATCAGGACACGGACACGGATGCCGAGTTGTTGACGGGCGATCTGTTCCTGCTCGATGAAAACGGCGACGTGTTGCTTGAAGCACTCGGTTTGCAGGCCAAGCGCGTCCATCAAAGTTTACCGCGCGTTGGCCGCGAGGATGTCGGCGACTGGTTCCGTCAAATCCGATGGCAACTGTTGGAGCGTTCGCCCGAAGTCGAAGCAGCGTCTTCGCACTCTGCGAAGCGACGGGGCGGCTGGCTCATCTTCGCGGACAATCAGGGCGTCGGACAATCTTTGGCGCGGCGGCTCAGGGAGAGCGGCCACCAGTGTACGTTAGTTTATCAGGCCGAGACGTACGGGTTGATCGAACCGGAACACCGCGTCATTGATCCGTCATCACCCGATGACATGTTACGTCTGTTCCGCGATCTCTTCGGTGCTGACCAGCCTCCGTGTCTTGGAATACTGCACCTTTGGAGCATACAGGCGGAGTTGCCGGAGCAGATGAGTACCGCGCGATTGGAGGCGGCGCAGGCAGCGGAATGCCTGAGCGCGCTTCATTTGGTCCAGGCGCTCTTTCAAGTCGGATGGAAGGAGTTGCCCAGCCTGTGGCTGGTGACGCGTGGGGCGCAGGCCGTGGGCCAACAAACGGAGGCCGTCTCGATTGCTCAGTCTCCATTGTTAGGGTTGGGAAGAACTATCTTTCATGAGCATCCTGAGTTGCATTGTCGCCTCGTTGATTTAAGCGGCGGCGATTGGCCCGGCGATCAATCGAGCGAAGAGGAGTTGCTCTTCAAAGAAGTCTCGCGGCCAGGCGATGAACGTGAGATCGCAGTGCGCGGTGAGCAGCTTTACGCGCCAGGATTTGAGCGTGCGATCTCCGCAAATGCACTGCCTCCGAAGGAGAGTGTTTCGGATGTGGAGTTCCGGCCAGATGCGAGCTATCTGATAACGGGCGGCCTCGGTGGCCTGGGGCTGGTTGTGGCCCACTGGATGGTCCAACGCGGTGCGCGCCATCTGATCCTGTTAGGCCGAAGCAAGGCTTCAGACTCGGCTGAGCGGGCCGTGGCTGCGATGAGGGAATTGGGCTGCGAGGTTCTGACCTGGCAGGCGGACGTCGCGCATGAAGATGAAGTGGCGTCAGTGTTGATGAAGATTAGGGAATCTTTGCCGAGCCTGCGCGGGATCATCCATGCAGCGGGAGTTGTGGATGATGGCATTATGCTGCAATTGGACCAGGAGCGGTTTCGTAGAGTCATGTCACCCAAAGTCAGTGGGGCATGGAATCTGCACCAGCAGAGTCTCGATGACCCGCTCGACTTCTTCGTTCTCTTCTCATCTCTGGCCTCGATGCTCGGTTCCGCAGGGCAGTCCAACTATGCGGCAGCTAATGCCTTTCTTGATGGCCTGGCCCATTACCGCAGGGGCTTGGGACGCCCTGCGCTAAGCATCAATTGGGGACCATGGGCTGAAGTGGGAATGGCAGCCGGGCATCGTGAGGGTTTGTCGCTCAAAGGCTTCGAGAGCATCACTTCCCGGGAGGGAATGGAAGTCCTTGAACGATTGCTTCAAGGCGATCTGGTCCAGGTCGGCGTGTTAAGGCCTGGCGCCCACACTCAGGCGCGCCCCGTGTTGGGCTCATCGTCTCGCACCGTGGGTGAGCAGGACGCGACCGGACTGCCTCTGTTCAGACAGCAGATGGATGCGGCTGCGCCGGAGGAGCGCTGGAATCTGCTGCTCACTCACGTTCGCGGAGAGATTTCCAGAATTCTCGGACTTGATTCAACTCGCCGGCCGGAATTGGATCGAGGGCTGGTCGATATGGGCCTGGACTCGCTGATGGCGGTTGAGTTGGCCCAAAGCCTGCAGACCAGCACCGGTCATGCTTTCCCAATCGCAATGATCTTCAATCACCCGACCATCGAAAGCCTCTCCTCTTATCTATTCAGCGAACTGTTCTCGCGTGAAGCGGGTGCTGTGTTGCAGGCAGAAGCAGGTCAGGAGAGCGAGGTGGATTCGGTGCTCAACAATCTCGAACAACTCTCCGATGACGAGGCACTACAACTACTGACAGAGACGCTATCTCGCTAACAGAAATTTGAGATGAGCAGTAACAAGGCAGAACGTATCGCCAACTTATCGCCGGTCAAACAGGCGATCTTTGCGCTCGACGAGATGCAGGCCAAACTTGACTCTTTCGAGCGTCAAAGGACCGAGCCGATTGCAATTGTCGGCATGAGTTGTCGTTTTCCGGGTGGCGCCGACGAGCCTGAAGGGTTCTGGCGCATACTGCGGGACGGAGTCGACACCGTCCGGGAAGTGCCCGCTGACCGGTGGGATATTAATTCTTACTACGACCCGAATCCAGATGCTTCCGGCAAGATGTACACGCGTTGGGGGGCGTTCCTGGATGGCGTGGATCAGTTTGATCCTAAATTCTTCGGAATCGCTCCGCGCGAAGCCATGAGTATGGACCCGCAACAACGCCTGCTGATGGAAGTGACCTGGGAGGCTTTGGAGAATGCGGGGCAGGTCCCGGAGCGCTTGAAAGGGAACCGGACGGGCGTCTTCGTCGGAATGATGACCCACGATTACTATCACCTGATTACACGCGGGAACCCCTCCTCCATTGATGCTTATTACGGGACGGGTAACGGCGGGAGTTCCGCCGCGGGCCGTCTCTCTTACAACTTCGGTCTGCAAGGACCGAGCATCTCGATTGACACGGCTTGCTCATCCTCGCTGGTAACACTACATCTCGCTTCACAGAGCCTCCGCGACGGAGACTGTCAGTTAGCTATTGCCGCCGCGGTAAATTTGATTCTTTCGCCGGACGTGACTATCTATCTGTGCCGGGCCAAGGCTCTCTCTGCCGCAGGGCGTTGCAAGACCTTCGATGCCTCTGCTGACGGATATGTGCGCGGCGAGGGATGTGGCGTCGTTGTACTCAAGCTCCTCTCTCAAGCCCTTGCAGATGGTGACAATATTCTGGCCCTCATTCGCGGCTCTGCGGTTCGTCACGATGGTCGCAGCAGCGGGTTCACGGTCCCCAACGGTACGGCCCAACAGTCGCTCATCGAGGATGCGCTTGCTCACGCCAGAATAGTACCTGCGCAGGTCAGCTATGTTGAGGCTCATGGTACGGGAACATCACTGGGCGATCCGATTGAGATGGGCGCGTTGACGGCTGTATTCGGCAAAGGGCGTAACGGGAATCAACCCCTGATGATCGGCTCGGTCAAAACGAACATCGGCCACTCGGAGTCTGCGGCGGGGATGGCTGGACTCATCAAGGTGGTGCTCTCGCTACAGCACGAGACGATCCCTCCGCACTTGCACCTGAAGGCGTTGAATCCGCACATCTCCCTGACGGAGATGCCGTTGTTGATTCCCCTTAAAGCAATGCCGTGGCCCCGCACAGCGACACCGCGCATCGCCGGTATTAGTTCATTTGGGTTGAGCGGAACCATCGCTCACGTCGTCGTGGAGGAAGCTCCGCCAGGGCTCGCGCGGGTTGCCGCGCCCTTGCCGGAATCTGCCTGGCAGCGCCAACGCTGCTGGATTGAATCTGCGAAGACGGGAAATTCCCACACGGAGATAATTGAGCCAACGAATATTGGTCTTACGCGACATCCCCTCCTGGGCCAACATACGATGTTGGCCCACCCGTCCGAGAGCCATCTCTGGGAAGTGACGCTCAACCGTCAACTTCTGGCTTACCTGGATGACCATCGAATCCAGGGCGTCGTGGTTCTACCCGGTGCAGCTTACGTTGAGATGGCGCTGGCGGCTGCATCCGACATGTTCGGCGAGGGGCATCACGTTCTGACAGACATAGAGTTTCAGCGCGCTCTCTTTTTACCCGAAGAGGGCACGCGTGTGGTCCAGGTTACAGCCTCCGCGGATAGCGACGGGAGAGCATCCTTCCTGATTCATAGTCGATCGGCAGGGACGCCGCGACGAACTGCAAACTGGACTCTGCATGCCAGGGGCAACATCATTCGGGCACTGAAGGGCGATGCTCCTCGAATCCGCGAAAAGATAGAGCTTGATGACATCCAGGCCCGCTGTTCGGAGGTCATGGACGGTGAAACTTACTACCTGAAGTTGCGGGAGTGGGGCTTTCAATATGGCCCTCAATTCCAGGGCATCGAGCGGCTCTGGCAGGGCAGGGGAGAGGCGCTCGGATCGGTGAGAAACATTCACGCGCCAGACTCTGGCGAGTCGCCTTACAGATTGCATCCGGCTCTGCTGGATGCCTGCTTGCAAGCCGGGTGGAGTCAACTTCTCCAAACCAATGCCGGGCAGGAAACGCAGAGAGGTGAGACGCGTCGTACCTTGATGCCCGTTCGTTTGGGCGAGGTCCGCGTTTATGGGAATCCGGGGCAGAGGCTGTGGAGTTACGCGAAGCGGCGTCCTCAAGGGACGCAGACCGATGAGATTTTTGAAGGAGACTTTAGTCTGTTTGACGATGAAGGACACCTGGTCGCCGAAATCCTCGATGCACGGGCTCAATATCTGGACCACAAACCTCCTGTCCAAGTGCCGGAGCATGCGGATGATTGGTTCTATGAGTTGCAATGGAGGCACGTAGAGTATGAGCAAGAGGATGATCATCGACGACCGCGCGAGGTGGATGAGGGCAGAACCTGGTTAATCTTTGCCGACGCCCAGGGAGTTGGGGCAGCGTTGACCGCGCGTTTAAGAGAGCGGGGAGACAGGTGTGTGTTGGTCACTGCCGGAGATAAGTATGAGCGTCTTGATGTTGAAACGTTCAGCATTCGTCCCGCGCAACCGGAAGACATGCGACGTTTCCTCGCCGATGCCTTAGCAGGACGGGAGCAGGTTTGTCATGGCGTCGTGCACTTGTGGAGTCTTGACACTCCTCCCACGGAAGCGATCACCACGACGTCTCTTGAATTGGACCAGATGCGCGGCCCCGTGACGGTGCTCCACATGGTCCAGGAACTTGGGCCAAGACGGTGGGAGAAGAAGCCACAGTTGTGGGTCGTCACGCGCGGGGCGCAGTCCGTCGAGGAAACAACCGTTCCGTTGGCCGTCGCTCAATCCATGCTGTGGGGTTTCGGGCGTACCGTTGCCGCAGAGCATCATGATTACTGGGGCGGGTTGATAGACCTCGATCCTGAAGGCGAGGCGAACCACGCGGGACTTTTGCTATGCAGGGAATTGGATGCCGCCGCCGCGGACGATCAGGTAGCTTTCCGTGGAGAACGGCGCTACGTTGCCCGCCTGGTGCGCAGACCCTTTGCGACCATGCCGTCGTTGCCTCTGAGATGGCGCGCGGATGGCAGCTATTTAATCACCGGGGGATTGGGAGAACTGGGTCTCGAGGTTGCCCGATGGATGGTTGGACAGGGAGCAAGGCGGTTGATTCTACTCGGTCGTACGCCGCTACCGCCACGCGCAGAGTGGAATGAATGTCCGCCAGAAGGCCGGGCGGCCCGCCAAATTGCTGCAATTCGTGAATTGGAGGCAGGCGGAGCGAGTGTGCATCTGTCCTTTCTGGATGTCAGCGATGAAGACCAGGTACGCTCTTTTGTTGACGAGTTTCGCCTTGAAGGATGGCCTCCCATTCGCGGGGTGGTCTACGCTGCCGGGCAGATTGAAGTCAGGACGTTGGCCGAACTCAATGCCGAATCGCTATGCGCCGTGTTACGCACCAAAGTGATCGGTAGTTGGCTCTTCCATAGTCTTCTGTCCGCTGATGAGCTGGACTTTTTCGTGTTCTTCTCGTCGGCTTCGTCTCTGCTCAACTCGCCTCGTCTGGCCGGTTATGCTGCTGCCAACGCCTTCCTCGATGGATTGGCCCACTATAGAAAATTTCTGGGCCAACGCGCCTTGAGCATCAACTGGGGGCCGTGGGCGGAAGTGGGAATGGTGGCGCGCGTGGACCAGCCCGGGCAGAGCGCCATCAAGAGCATGGAGAGCATCGCACCTCATAAAGGTTTGGAAATCCTTGGACGGATGCTGCAAACGACCCTACCTCAGGTTGCGGTGCTGCCGATTGACTGGACCAACTGGAAGAATTTTTATCCCTCGGCGAGCCGGATGCCGTTTTTTGCCGAAGTCACGGGCGAGTTCGAAGATCCAAACGCTACCGACGCGCACGTCGAGGAAAACTCTATAGGCAGGGAAATTCTCGATGCAAAAGAGAATGATCAGCGGTGGCTACTCGAATCGTACCTGTGCCGCCAGGTAGCACAAGTCTTGAGGCTCGACCCTCTGGAGATCCACCTGGAAACTCCCCTCACCAGATTGGGCCTCGATTCGTTGATGAGCATCGAGATTAAGAACCGCATTGAGACGGACCTCGAAGTTGCGCTGCCAATAGTGACGCTGCTTCAGGGACCGAGCGTCGCGGAACTCGCCACACATGTGTTGGGCCAATTAAAGACTTTCCTGAGCGCGCACGTAACAAACTCCGGCAGCAAAGATTTGGTTGGTGAACAGCACGGGCCCCGGCCTGATCATATGAGCCGGATTGATCAAGCGGAGGCCACGGACCTGTTAGCGAAGTTTGATGATCTTTCGGACGCCAGGGTGGACGAACTACTCGGCGAACTATTAGAGCAAGAGGGGACCATCAAGTGACCGACAGCGCAAAACCCGGAACTGAATCCTCGCCCGCAGAGAAGCGTGCGCAACTGGCCCGGCTGCTCAAAAGAAGAGCCAGTCAGTCTGAGTCGCTTCACCCTCTCTCGCACGGCCAGCGTTCACTCTGGTTTCTACAACAACTGGCCCCCACCTCAGCGGCTTACAATCTGATGTACGCCTGGCGCATCCATTCGGCAGTGGACCTGGCTGCCCTGCGCAAAGCATTTCAATCTCTGGTTGATCGCCACGCAACATTGCGCACCACGTACGTGATGCATAACGGAAAGCCAGTTCAGCGCGTCCAACGGCAGCAGGAAGTCCACTTTGAGGTCATCGAGACGTCGCATTTAAGCGAAGCTGAATTGAAACGAAGCGTTGGTCAAAGGGCCCACTCTCCCTTTGATCTGAGCCGCGATCCAGTGATGCGCGTGACGCTCTTCAGACGCACGGCGTTTGAATACGTCATGCTGCTGACTTTTCATCACATTGCCATAGATTTCCCCTCGCTGGTCATCCTTCTGGACGAACTGCTCATCCTCTACCCAGCCATCAAGCACGATACGGCGGTGGTCCTACCTCCGCTTACAGCAGACTACATCAGTTACACGCTCTGGCAAACGAAATTACTGTCAGGGCCGCACGGCGAGCAGCTCTGGTCCTACTGGCGTGATGCACTGGCAGGCGAGTTACCGGTGCTCAATCTTTCAACCGACCGACCGCGCCCGTCCCTCCAAACCTCACGGGGAGCGACCTACTACTTCACTCTCGACGAGAAATTGGTCCAGCAAATCAAGGAACTGTCGAGAGTTGAGGGTGTGACTCCGTACATCGTTCTGCTGGCGGCCTTCTTCGTTCTGCTCCATCGCTATACTTCCCAGCCGGAGATAATGGTGGGCGCTCCGGCCGGTAGTCGTACTCACGCTGAATTCCAGGGCATCGTCGGCTACTTCGTCAATCCCCTGATGCTGCGTGCGAATCTCTTCGGCGACCCGACCTTCAAGGCTTTTCTGTCGCAGGTGCGCAAGACCACGATCGCTGCCCTCGAGCATCATGATTATCCTTTTTCGCTCCTGGTAGAGCGTCTTCAGCCCGTACGCGACCCGTCGCGCTCACCTTTATGTGATGTGATGTTCATCATGCAGCACGCCAAACGTTCGGCGCGTGATGCAGCGGTGGGCGGCTCGTTATTGGAACTGTTGCTGCTGGGTAGTGAAGGCGTGTGCGTGGAGTTGGGAGAACTGTTAATCGAGCCTTTCAGGCTTGAAGAACAGATCGCACAATTTGATCTGACTCTGATGCTGGTTGAAGCGCGCGATCGTATCCTGGCCTCTCTGCCGTACAACATAGACCTCTTTGATGCTCAGACGATTGAGCGAATGGCGAATCATTATCGCCGGCTGCTCGAGAGCGTTATCGCCGACCCGTCTCAGAGCCTTTCGAGGCTATCGTTAATGACGGGTGAGGAACAGCATCAATTGCTCGACGAATGGGGACGCACGCGCGCGGAGTTTGAGAGTCATGCCTGTATCCATCACCTTTTTGAAGCACAGGCGGCGCGGACGCCTGACTCAGTGGCAGTCGTTTATGAGGACAGGGAATTTAGCTATCGCAAGTTGAACAGCCGCGCGAATCAACTGGCGCGACACCTGCGGGCGCGAGGCGTCGGGCCGGATGTTCTGGTCGGTGTTTACATCGAGCGGTCCCTCGACATGATGGTCGGAGTCCTGGCGGTGCTCAAAGCGGGCGGTGCCTATGTTCCCCTCGACCCGATGTATCCGCACGACAGACTCTCTTTCATGCTGGAAGATTCCGGCGCACCACTGCTGCTGACACAGCAGTCTCTGGCAGACCAACTCGCATACACTGGCCGCGTCGTATGCGTGGATGTAGACTGGCCTTCAATCTCCGGCTACAGTGAAGAGAATCTGGAGAGCGAGACGAGAGCGGAAAACCTGGCCTACGTGATTTACACCTCCGGTTCGACCGGGCGGCCAAAAGGGGTCATGATCGAGCACCATTCAGCCGTCAACCTGGCGATGGCCCATCAACAGACGATCTACCGCTCCCATCCTGGAACAGGCCTCCGTGTCAGCTTGAATGCACCACTTGCTTTTGATGGCTGCGTAGAACGTCTCCTGCTCTTGCTCTTCGGCCATACGATCTACATCGTACCGGAAGAGGTGCGGCAAGATCCGCAAGCCATGATCTCTTATATCGAGCGCCACATGCTGGATGTCCTGGACTACACGCCGTCACAACTGAGGCTGCTCGACGAAGCGGGACTGCTGCAGCGACCTGGCATCGCCACGCGGCTGGTGCTGGTCGGGGGCGAGCCGATTGATGAATCGCTCTGGCACGCGCTGGCGCATCATCCGCGAATAGAGTTCTTCAATGTCTATGGCCCTACGGAATGCACCGTCAATGCCGCCGTGTGTCGCGTCGAAGCGACTTTGCCAAAGCCGACCATCGGGCGTCCGCTCGCCAATGTGGAGGTCTATATTTTGGACCATTACCTCAGACCCGTTCCAGCCGGCGTGGTGGGAGAAATTTACATTGGAGGCGAAGGGTTGGCACGCGCTTACCATAACCAACCAGCGCTGACGGCGGAACGCTTCATTCCCAATCCCTTCTCCAGCAAGGCCAGCGCGCGCCTGTACAAGACCTCGGACCTGGCGCGCTTCCTCCCCGACGGCAACATGGAATTTTGTGGACGGGCCGACGACCAGGTGAAGATACGCGGCTTTCGCATCGAGTTGGGCGAAATAGAAGCGGTGTTGCTCGAACAAGGAACTCTAAAGGCCGGAACCGTCATCGTCAGAGAAGACCAACCGGGCGCGAAGCAACTGGTCGCTTACCTCGTGCCGACAAGTCAAGATGAGTTTTCTCTCAATGACATCAAGAGTTTTTTGAAAGAGAAATTGCCCGATTACATGTGGCCATCTGCCTTCGTGGTCCTCAGCTCCCTGCCATTGACTCCGAACGGCAAGGTGAACCGGAAAGCATTGCCTGCGCCTTCACCCGTCGAGGACCAGTCGAGAGAGCCTTATGTCGCCCCGCGCACCCGCACAGAACAAGTAATCGCCGAGACCTGGATGAAAGTCCTGCATCTTGAATGTGCGGGGATCAACGACAACTTCTTCGAGGTTGGCGGACACTCCCTGGCCGCCACGCAACTCACTTTACGCCTCAGGGAGTCCTTCCAATTTGAGCTTCCATTGCGAAGTATTTTCATCGCGCCGACCATCGCCGGGCTGGCCCGCCACCTGCTTGGTTTACAACTCGAACGCGCACCCGGCGATGAACTTATCAAGATGTTGGGAATGTTGGAGCAACTTTCAGAAGCGGATGCCAGAAAGCTGCTCGAACAGTGAACGGGAGCGGCAGGGCAAGCGCGACACTACTGCACAAACACGCGCGACATTAGAGGGAACACGTCGCAATCCACGACAGCTCGTCTGCCCCCAACTGGTCGCACCGCAAGCGATCCACATTGAACTACAACCGAACTCACGCACGGCGCGCACGAAGGAAAGCAACGGGATTTACCATGAGATCCATTCAAGCGATAGAAAAGCGACGGACCATCAGCGATTTGAAACCCCAGTTCGCTCCGCTAGTTGCTCGCCTCCGGCTGACTTTCGAGTGGTACGACTCGTTGGTCCGTGAAGCCGGTTATGATGCGGATGGAGATCCGGCCCGGCTGCCCTACATTGATGAGCACATACTTACGGAGTATTACAACGATGCTCACGACGCGGAGTTAAAAGACTGCACGGCCTATTACACGTCCGGCACTTCCACCGGGGCGCGTAAAAGGATTCTGTACTCGGCGGAAGACCATGACCTTTACGTTGACCAGCGGCAGAAAATCTTCGCCCGTTTTCTCTCGCGGAAATGCAAAATGGCCTGCTCTGACCTGGGGACAGGACACGCTGCCTCCTCTGCCCAGGAGATTCTTGAGAAATTAGGTATCGAGTGTTTTCATATAGATTACCGTCGGCCCATCCTTGAGCACATTGCGATCTTGAACGAGCATCGCCCGGACGTTCTCTTCACCATGCCGATGGTCCTCGACAGTCTCATCCAGGCGGGCAAGCTGAATTTTCAACCGCGCAAGATAATCACGGTCGGTGACGTGGCTTCGAGCGCCTGGAAGAAGGGCATAGTGGACCATTTCTGGCTGCGAAAAAAAGACCTGTTGGACATCGTCGGGAGTATCGAGATCGGCTCTATAGCTTACGAATGTTTCGACTGTGACCTCTATCATTTCGACGACCACATCATCCCCGAAACCATTAAGCCGTCCGAGTTGTACGAAGATTTCAGCGACCGTGGCACCGCGGAAATTCTCATTCTGACTTCACTGGCGCGCTTTGTTTTTCCGGCGATTCGTTTCATCACCAACGATCTCATCGAAGGATTCACGATGCGGGATTGCGGAGGTCTTGCACGGTACTCTTTTGAGCGAATCATCGGGCGCACGGGCAGTGAATTAAAGAACGGTGAGAATATAAGCCTCTATGATATCAACGAGGCTGTAAACACTTTTCTGCCGGCCAGTCCATTCGAGGTCCAGAAGGACTCCGGCAAATTCATCATTCGGGTTTGCTCGGACAGCTTCACAGAGGAGATTGGCGAGCGCATCAAGGATTTTTTGAAGGAACTCAACCCGAACAGCCACCAGATGATTAAATCCTCACTGGTCGAAGATATTGAAATCTGCAAGGTCTCCGTTGATGAACTGTCCTCCCATGCCGCCAAGCGCTTCTTTCTGGTCCGAAAGGATAAGAACAACTGATGTGCGGAATAGCTGGTGAAGTAACCTTCGGAAAGAGCTTGCCGTCTCATGCGAGCGTGGCGCGAATGTGTCAGCATCTCGTGCACCGTGGCCCAGATGAGGAGGGATTTCATGACTCGTTGCAGGTCGTGCTTGGCATTCGACGGCTCAAGGTCATCGGCCTCGTCAACGGCTCACAGCCCGTCGCCAACTCCACGGCGACAGCCTTCTGCGTCTTCAACGGGGAGATCTATAACTTCCGTGAGTTGAAGGTTGAACTGGAAAGGGATGGCTACGTCTTCAAGACGAACTCGGATGCAGAGGTCATCATCCACCTCTACGACCAGAGGGGCGCTGAGTTCGTCAAATACCTGCGCGGGATGTTCGCCATTGCCATCTACGACGAAGCGAAAAAGCGGCTGCTCTTGGCCAGAGACATTACCGGGAAAAAGCCGCTCAACTACACGGTCGCATCCGATGGCAGCATCATCTTCGCTTCTGAACTGCACGCCCTTGTATCGCACCCTTCCGTGCGCCGGAGGATCAATACGCAGGCGATTGATCGCTTTTTAAGCTTCAGGATTATCCCGGCCCCGCTGACCATCTACAGCGATGTCTTCAAGGTCGAGCCAGGGACCATCATGACTTTTGATGAGCACGGAATGGAGCAGAAGAAATACTGGCGCTTCGATTTCTCCGAGCGCGCGACGGCTGACGACGAGGAGGAATTAATACGAAAGATGACCGGGCTGCTTCAAGAAGCCGTCGAAGTGCGGCTGCAAAGCGAAGTAGCACTCGGCGCTCTCCTGAGCGGCGGACTTGATTCCAGTCTTATCGTGTCCATCATGTCGCAACTGGTAACGCACCCGATCCACACCTTCTCCATTGGATTCCAGGACCGGAAATTCGACGAGTTGCGATATGCCAGATTAGTCTCCAAACATTGCCGGACCATTCATCACGAGCACATCATTTCTCCTAACTCTGCATTACAGGTCATCAACAGCCTGCTCTTCAATTTCGGAGAGCCTTACGCCTTTCCCTCTGCCCTCGCCACCTATTTCATGAACTACATTGCGAAGCAGTTTGTCACTGTGGTCTTGACCGGTGATGGCGCGGACGAAATCTTTTGCGGCTACAACCGCTACAAAATATTCGATGCCTTGCCGTGCCTGCCTGAGCGCAGCGAACTGCTGGCCAATGTTGACCTCGAGCTTCTGCCGCAAGCAGGCGACGACATTTCCATACAATATCAGTCTGTGTTGACGGACGGATTGCGCGACTCCCTGAAACGCCGTCTCTACACCAAGGCATTCAGAGAGCAGCTCGATGAAGACTTTCCCGTCAACTATTTGCGCGAGCGTTTTGCGCGCACCACCGGTCTCTCCCATAAGCTCAATCGGGCGATGGAGGTTGACTGTAATTTCTGGCTCAGTGACGCACAACTGGTCAAGATTGACATTACTTCGATGGCAAACTCGGTTGAGGTGAGATGTCCAATGCTCGACTCTAAGCTGATCGAGTTCGTTACCGGTATTGATGTCAGATACAAACTGGTAAATGGGAATGAGAAACAGATTCTCAAGAAGCTGGCCGCAAATTTTCTGCCCCCGGAGATCGTCAATCGCCACAAACAAGAACTGGCTGTGCCGTTGGAACATTGGCTGACGTCCTCTTTAAGAGGTGAGATTACACAAACGCTTTTGTCGGACGAATCGCTGGAGCGCAGGTATTTCATTCCCGACCGGTTGACCGAGTTCGTCGAGAGTTATGGCGCAGCCGACAGCTATGCCATCTGGACTCTTTACATCCTTGAACAATGGCACAAGACCGCCCGCGCGGCTGAGTCTCCTTTCTCTGAAGCTCAAAGCGAAGACCAACTGCTCTTGCTCTATCGTTGAAACACAGCCCCAAAGAAACCTTGGAATTGGTCCACTCTCGGCCACAGTCCATGAATCTCTAATCCCTACCAGTCGAAGAATCCAGAAGGCTTAAAGATGGACACGCTAGCGGATCGCCTCTCTAACTTATCACCTGAGAAACTCGAAGTGCTGGCGCGGCTCATGCGCAAGGAAGGGCGGACGGCTACGGGGCTTCATCATCTCGCACCCAGAGAGGACGTTTCCGCATCGGTCCCGCTCTCCTACGCGCAAGAGCGCCTCTGGTTCCTTCATCAACTGGATCCGGAGACGCCACACTACAACCTTCCAGCAACGATCCGTCTGACAGGCTCGCTCGACGTATCCGCCCTGGAGGGAACGCTCAATGAGATCGTGCGGCGTCATCAGATTCTGCGCACTACTTTCAGGAATCTGGACGGAGAGCCGGCGCAGTTCATCCTGCCTCATGCGCGCGTTGCGTTAAATGTGCTGGACCTGCGAGCCTTGCCTCTTTCCGCCGACGCTAACGGCGCGCAACGTCTCATCAAAGATGAGGTTTCCCGCCCCTTCCGACTGGACCAGTCGCCTCCGCTCAGAACTATGTTGTTGCGCCTCGATGAAGAGGAACATGTCCTGCTGTTGACGATGCATCACATTATTTTCGATGGCTGGTCTCTGGAGGTGCTGTTGCGGGAGATGATCTCGCTCTACGGGGACTTGGCCGAAGGGCGACCTTCGCAGCTCGCTGAACTTATCCTGCAGTATGCAGATTTTGCAGCGTGGCAGCGGGGCAACTTGCAAGGTGAGATGCTCGAAGAAGATTTGGACTACTGGCGGCAACAACTTGCTGGAAGCTTTCCTCTGTTGCCCTTGCCGTCAAGCGGCTCGCGACCGGCGGTTCAAACCTTTCGCGGGGCCAGGGAAGCTCGCATGATTCCTGCGAGGTGTCAGGCGAGGCTCAAGGCTCTGTCGCAGGAAGCGGGTGTAACGCTGTTCATGACTTTGTTGGCTGTTTTCAAGACGCTTCTCTATCGTTACACGGGCGAGACAGACATACGCGTAGGCACGCCTATCGCCAACCGCACGCACCCGGACTTGGAAAATCTTATTGGCTTCTTCGTCAACTCGCTGGTCCTGCGTACGGACCTTTCAGGCAATCCCACCTTCGGCCAACTATTGCAACGCGTGCGCGAAGTTTCCCTTGAGGCCTACGAGCATCAGGATTTGCCGTTCGAGAAGCTGGTCGAAGCGCTGCAACCGGAACGCGATTTGAGCCATCCACCGCTGTTTCAAGTCATGTTCACACTCCAGGGATCGCCGGTCGACTATGAGCTATCCGGTCTTCGCTTCCATCTCATGGATCCTCCCAGCGGAGTCGCAAAATTCGACCTCACGCTTGAGATGACGGAGACGTCCGAAGGATTAAGATCCACGTTCGAATACAACACCGACCTCTTTGAAGCCGAGACCATCAGCCGGATGCTGGACCATTACCAGGTCCTGCTCGACGGCCTTGCCGCCGGCGGCTCCGCACAACACCTGGCAGACCTTCCCATGCTCACCGCATCGGAGCAGCACCAACTCCTCGTCGCCTGGAATGAGACGTTCGAGGATTCGCCCCGCGACCGTGTTGCTCATCAATTGTTTGAAGCACAGGTCGAGCGCACGCCTGCCGAACTCGCGGTTATCTGTGGCGAAGAGCGGCTTACGTATCTGGAACTTAATGGCCGGGCCAATCAGTTGGCCCACTACCTGCGGTCGCTCGGCGTCGAGCCTGAGACGCGCGTGGCTGTGTGCCTGCCCCGTTCCTTGGCGATGATCGAAGCGGTGCTCGGAATATTTAAAGCTGGCGGCTCGTACGTGCCGCTCGACCCGTCCTATCCAGCCACTCGTCTCGCCTACATGATGGAGGATGCTCAGCCCTCTGTGATCTTGACCGAGCGTGAATTCCTTGACACGTTGCCCACGCACAGCGCGCAGTGGCTGTACCTTGACGAGAGCCGCGAAGAAATCGCGAGCCAGCCGGCAGGGAATCTGTTGCATGCGCTCTCGGGCGAAAGTCCCGCCTACATGATCTATACCTCCGGTTCCACGGGCCGGCCCAAGGGAGTCGTCCTTAGGCACAGCGGCGTGTGCAACATGAGCGATGCGCAGGTTCGCTGCTTCGGAGTTAAGCCGGGCGACCGCGTGCTCCAATTTGCTTCGCTGAGTTTCGACGCTTCAATCTTCGAGATCATGATGGGGCTGCGCGCGGGTGCTGCTCTCTGCCTACCAACGCCGGAAGAGTCGCTGCCCGGACAGGGACTGCTTAGTCTTTTGCAAAAACGGCAGGTGACGAACGTGACGCTACCCCCGACAGCACTCGCCGCTTTGCCCGAGGCCAAACTGCCCTTCTTGCGCACGATCATCGTAGCGGGAGAAGCGTGCCCTCCTGAACTGGTGGAACGTTGGGCTCCGGGACGTGAATTCTTCAACGCTTACGGGCCGACCGAGACGAGCGTGTGGGTAACTGTTGCGCGGTGCCTCGACGGCGGCCGCAAGCCCTTGATCGGACGGCCAGTCGACAACTTCCAAACCTTCGTGCTCGATGCTCGGATGAGGCCCGTGCCGGTCGGTGTCGCGGGCGAGCTTTACGTCGGCGGTGAGGGACTCGCGCGCGGCTATCTCAAACGCCCCGGGCTGACGGCTGAACGCTTTATGCCCAATCCCTTCAGTACGCGCGGCGGCGCGCGGCTCTACCGGACGGGAGATCTCGCCCGCTATTTGCGAGATGGCAACATAGATTTCCTAGCTCGCATGGACCAACAGGTGAAGATACGCGGCTTTCGCGTCGAACCAGGCGAAATCGAAGTCGAACTAGAGGCCGATGACCGTTTGTGTGAGGCGGCCGTCATGGTTCGTGAAGACATGCCGGGCCAGCCGCAACTCGTGGCTTACGTGGTCCCGCAGGCCGGACAGTCAATAACGGTAAGCGAGTTGCGCGCGATTCTCAAAGAGAAGCTACCTGACTTCATGATTCCGTCAGCCTTTATCCTGCTCGACCGGATCCCACTCACGCCCAACGGTAAAGTGGACCGGAAAGCTTTGCCGGCGCCAGATGAAGGAAGACCCTTGCTGGAATCCGTTTATGTTCCACCGCAAACGGAAATGGAAATAAAGATTTCCGACGCTTGGTGCAAGGCTCTACGCCTCCAGCGGGTCGGGGTGCTTGACAACTTTTTTGATCTCGGAGGCCATTCGCTGCTCATGCTCCGTACGCAAACCCTTTTGCAAGAAAGCCTCAAAAGAGAGTTGCCGTTGATTGCACTCTTCAAATATCCGACGGTCGCGACCCTCGCCGCTCATCTCATGCGCGAGGAGACGCAGGCGGAGAACGACGAAACGATGAGCCGTCAACAGCAGCAGCAGCAGTCGCTCGAACGTGCCGGGCGTCAGCGCGCGGCCAGGCGGCGACAACGTGGACCCGTTCAGAGCCAAAGGACAGAGGCATGAATAGCTTTGAGTCTGAAGCGGTCAAAGACGAGATCGCGATCGTCGGCATGAGCCTGCGCTTTCCGGGAGCCAGGAACGTTGCAGAGTTCTGGCAGAACCTGCGCGACGGTGTCGAGTCTGTCTCTTTCTTCTCCGAGCAGGAGTTGGCGGCCGCAGGAGTCGCAGCGGAAAGTCTGCGTGCGCCAAACTATGTCAGAGCTTCGGCCACACTAGGCGACGTGGAGTCATTCGACGCTTCCTTCTTCGGGTTTTATCCGCGCGAGGCCGAGTTGCTCGACCCGCAGCATCGCCTCTTTCTTGAATGTGCATGGGAAGCGTTGGAAGACGCTGGTTACAATCCGGATACCTATCGAGGGTTGATCGGCGTCTACGCCGGAGTCGGAATCAACACCTACTTGATGAACAATCTTTTGTCCGACGAAGAGACGGTACGGACTCTCGATCCTTACCAATTCATCATCCAGAATGATAAGGATTTTCTCGCCTCGCGCGTCTCCTACAAACTTAACCTCAAAGGCCCGAGCGTCGTCGTGCAGAGCGCGTGCTCGACTTCCCTGGTCGCCATCCACTTCGCTTGTCAAAGCCTGCTTGGATACGAGTGTGACATGGCCCTCAGCGGTGGCGTGACCATTCGCGTGCCGGAACAGCGGGGCTATCTCTACGAAGAAGGAGGCGCCGCTTCGCCGGACGGTCATTGCCGCGCCTTTGATGCGAAGGCGGGCGGAATAGTGGGCGGCAATGGGGTCGGCATCGTCGTCTTAAAGAGACTGGAAGATGCCATCGCCGATGCCGACTCGATTCACGCGATCATCAAAGGTTCCGCCATCAACAACGACGGCTCGATGAAAGTCGGTTTCACCGCCCCCGGTGTCGATGGGCAGTCCGCTGTAATTGCGATGGCCCAGGCGGTGGCTCAAGTGGAGGCCGAAAGCATCGGCTACGTGGAGGCGCATGGCACTGGAACTGTGCTGGGGGATCCAATTGAAATCAGCGCTCTCACGGAGGCGTTTCGGGGCAGCACCAGCCGAAAGAACTTCTGTGCCATCGGCTCTGTCAAAACTAACGTGGGCCATTTGGATACCGCGGCGGGTGTGGCCGGACTCATTAAGACCGTCCTGGCCCTCAAACATAAAATGATTCCTCCGAGTCTTCACTTCGAGCATCCCAATCCGAACATCAACTTTGCAGACAGCCCTTTTTACGTCAACGCGCGATTATCACCCTGGAATGTTTCCGGCGGCATGCGCCGTGCGGGCGTCAGTTCTTTTGGGATGGGCGGAACAAATGCACATCTCATCCTCGAAGAAGCTCCGAGCAAAGAGCCTGCCAGCCATCCAGACCGCGCTCAACTGCTGCTCTTGTCGACCAGGACATCGACCGCTCTGGAGAAAATCACTGCCAATCTCATCGCTTATTTGAAGCAGCATCCAGACACCTCTCTGCCCGACCTGGCGTGGACGCTTCAAGTCGGGCGTAAAGCCTTCAAACATCGCCGGGCAGTCGTATGCCGGACCGTAGAGAAGGCCGTGCAGCTTCTCGAAGAGGCCACTCCGGGACAAGTATTCACCACCCAGGAACTTCATCCCGCGACGGTCTTTCTCTTTCCGGGACAGGGCGCGCAAGGAGTACGAATGGGGGCAGAACTTTACCGCAGTGAAGCTTTTTTCCGCGAGCAGGTAGATTACTGCGCCGAATTTCTCCGACCGCTGCTGGATTGCGACTTACGTGACGTCATCTATCCAGTAGGTGCGGGTGCCGAAGAGGCCGCGCGGCGACTGGACCAAACAGCCCTCACACAACCCGCGCTCTTCGTCATCGAATATGCCACAGCCCGTTTATGGATGAATTGGGGCATCTACCCGCAGGCCATGATCGGACATAGCATCGGAGAATACGTGGCGGCGTGTGTGGCTGGAGTCCTCTCTCTGGAAGATGCTTTGCGCCTGGTTGCTCGGCGCGGTCGTTTGATGCAGGAGCTTCCGACTGGCTTGATGCTGGCCGTGACGCTTTCTCAAAGCGAGTTGCAGCCCTTACTGCCTGAAGAAATTTCACTCGCGGCGGTCAATGGTCCAGCACAATGCGTCGTCTCAGGCGAAAGTGACGCGATTCGGAAACTGGAACGGCGACTCACGGAGGCTGGTGTGGTCCACAGGCGTTTACAGACCTCACACGCTTTTCATTCGCTGATGATGGAGCCGATCCTGGAAACATTCACCGCCGCAGTCAAGAGCCTGAGCCTGCATGCGCCAGGCATTCCTTACCTGTCCAACCTGACGGGTACATGGATGACTGAAGAAGATGCGACGGACCCTCATTACTGGTCCAACCATCTGCGCCGCACCGTGCGCTTCGCGGAAAACGTGACCGAGCTTGCCGGGATGCCGGGCGCCATCTGGTTGGAGGTCGGCCCCGGCCAGACCCTCGGACAACTGGCGCGCAAGCAACTCGGTGTTGACTCGCCGCAGATCCTTTATTCAATGGCCAGCGGACAGGGCCGGGACGATGAAGAGAGCCACGTGCTGAGGACGCTGGGCCAATTTTGGCTTGCGGGCAGCAAGTGTGATTGGGCCGCGCTTCATGCCGGAATGCAGCCGGGTCGTATTTCCTTGCCGACCTATCCGTTTGAGCGCGAGCGTTACTGGATAGCGTCCGCAACCAGGTATTCAACTGCGGGAAACACTACGCACGCCGGGCAACGTAAACTTGATTCGAGCGAATGGCTCTACGCACCGCTCTGGAAGCAATCCCTTCCGCTGCCCGCCCTGTCGCATGATGCTCTCGTCGAGCGCACCCAACGCTGGCTGGTCTTCGATGACGGGCAGCCTGTAGCCGCCGCTCTCACCGAACAACTGAAGCGATCTGGCCACGACGTGTTTAGTGTTACTCGTGGCGCGGAGTTTACCCGGGTCTCGGAACAATGCTACTCGCTCAATCCATCTCGGCGAGCTGATTACGACCTGCTGCTGTCAGAACTGCCGGCGGGCCGGAAGAGACCCGACATCGTCCTTCATCTGTGGAACGCGGGCGCGAATGAGGCGACGGAGGACGAGAGCTCGAAAGCATTTGCAGAGGCACAGACGGGCTTCTTCAGTCTGCTCTACCTGGTGCAGGCATTGGGAAAGCAGCACTCCATGCAGCCGTTGCAAGTGTGCGTCGTTACGGAGGACGCGCAAGCGGTGACGGGTCAGGAACAATTACGTCCTGACCGTGCGACGATCCTTGGTCTGTGCAAAGTCATCCCACAGGAATATTCATACATCACCTGTCGCAGCATTGATCTGCATTCGTCCAAAGCTGTACGTAGGAACTGCGCCAAACTCGCAAGCCAACTCATCGCTGAGATTCTGACCAACGCTTCCGAACGCACGGTCGCATATCGTGGCGGCAATCGATGGATGCAAAGCTTTGCGCGGTTGCCGCTCGAAGCTCAGACGGGGCCGCAGCCTGGACTCAGACAGGGTGGCGTCTACCTCATCACGGGCGGGCTTGGTCGGATAGGGCTACTGCTCGCGCGCCATCTGGCGCAGAGCGTCCAAGCAAAGTTGGTTCTCGTCGGGCGCACGAAGTTGCCAGCCAGAGAGGACTGGGAGACCTGGGTCGCCACGCATGATGAGCAGGACGCTTCCTGTCAGAAGATCAGAGAGGTGCAGGCGCTGGAACGACTCGGCTCCGAAGTCTTGATCGTCGGTGCGGACGTGGCCTCGCACGCGGAGATGCGCGCTCTCCTGTCGCAACTCGACGAGCGCTTCGGAGCGCTACACGGCGTCATTCACGCAGCAGGATTGATCGGGCAAGAGTGGTTGAAGGAGATCCAACAAACGGAACGCCGCGATTGTGAAGCACACTTCCGGCCCAAAGCTTATGGCTTGATCTCGCTCGCGGGTTTGCTCTCCGGCAGGGAGCTGGATTTCTGCCTGTTGATGTCCTCCGTTTCCGCCATACTCGGCGGTCTCGGATTTGCCGCCTACGCATCGGCGAACAGTTACATGGATGCCTTCGCGCAACGACAGAACAAGGACGGGGGGACGCCCTGGCTGAGCGTGAACTGGGACGGCTGGCAATTGGAGGAGGGAAGTCCGCAGGTGATGACCGGCGGCGTGAACCAACAAGCCTCGCTGTCCCTCACGGCCCAGGATGGAGTGGAGTCATTCCGGCGTCTCTTGCCCTTTGCCGGTGAAGTCTCTCAACTCGTCGTTTCGACCTCTGACCTCTCAGCCCGCATCGACCAGTGGATCAAGCTTGAACGCCCGGCGGGTCTGGCCCGGACAACGAGGAGCGACGAGGCAGAGTCTCCGGTCCCAACGACGGAAGAGATGTCACGGGACACAGCCGGGGTTATGGCCGCGAGCCAGGGGCGCTACGCTCGACCGCCTCTGCAAACTATCTTTGTCGCTCCCCGCAATGAAGCCGAGAAGTCCGTGGCGCGAATATGGACGCAGGCGCTGGGCATCGGTGAAATCGGGGTGGACGATAACTTCTTCGAGTTAAGTGGCGATTCACTGCTCGCCACGCAGGTCATCGCTCAACTGCGCGCTTCCTTTCAAGTAGAACTCTCGGTCCAAAACTTCTTTAACAATCCGACAGTGGCGAGCCTGGCCGCCATTCTCACCTCGCTGTCGGAAGAGTGTGAAAGCGACGATGAGGCCGAGGTCTTGAGAATGCTCGAACACCTTTCGGAAGAAGAGATCGAAGTCGAGTTGAACCGGAGGACCCAGATGGCGCTGGAAGGGATCAATTGAAGGTAGTTATGAACACTGTTACTCCGATGCCAGAAGTCACGGGTTTTGAAAGTGAGTGTGCCCGCGGGAGGTGTATTCATGAACTGTTTCAAGAGCAGGTGGAACGCACACCTGAAGGAATCGCGCTGGTCCATGAGGGACAGGAGGTCAGCTACGCGGAGTTAGATCGCCGTGCCGAGAACCTGGCGCGTCGCTTGAGCCTGGCAGGCGTCAGAGCGGAGACTCTGTGCGGTTTGCTCGTGGAGCGGAGCGTTGAAATGGTGGTGGGCATCCTCGCTATTCTGAAAGCGGGCGGGGCATATGTGCCGATGGACGTGGCGTACCCGCGCGAGCGACTGGCATTGATGATTGAAGATGCGAACCTCAAACTCTTATTGACGCAGCGCAAATGGGTGGAACAGCTCGCGGAGTATGACGCCGAAGTAATTTGCTTTGAGGATATTGAGATGGATCCGCGTGAGGAAGCGAGGCGAACAGAGAGCGTTGCCGCCGCAGCCTTTGCTCCGGGCGCGATGCGGGCAGCGAGTGCTGCCAATGCGGCTTATGTTATTTACACTTCCGGCTCGACGGGCACGCCCAAAGGAGTGCTGGTCGAACACAGGCCACTAGTCAACCACAGCACCGCGCTCATCGAATATTACGGACTCCAACCGGGCGAGCGTGTCTTGCAATTCACATCGCTAAGTTTCGATGTCGCGGCGGAAGAGTTGTTTCCGTCTCTCTTGAGTGGGGCGACCGTGGTGCTGTTCCCGCCGTCGCTGACCGCTTCGCTAGACGCTTTCCTGGCCTTCCTTGAGAAAGAAAAACTGACCGTTATCAATCTGCCGACATCCTACTGGCACGAGTGGGTGCAGGCCATGTCGAAATCACAGTTGGCCCTGCCCTCCAATCTGCGCCTCGCCGTGATCGGCAGCGAGAAAGCGTTGCCTGAGAAATTCCTGATGTGGCGCAAGCTGGTCGGCGACAGAGTGCGCCTGTGCAATGCATACGGGCCTACAGAGACGACCATCACCGCGACCATCTACGAAGCGAGGAAAGACGAGCCTGATTCTAAACTGCCGGCATGCGAGCATGACTCTCAATCTCAATCTGTACCCATTGGGCGACCCATTAGCAACTGTCGTGTGTATCTGCTCGATACTAAACAAAGACCGGTGGCCTTCGGCGAGATAGGTGAGTTGTTCATCAGTGGTGCAGGGCTGGCTCGTGGCTACCTGCATCATCCGGGCACGACGGCTGAAAAGTTCATCCCGGAGCCGTTCGGCAAAACTCCTGGCGCGCGAATGTACAGAACGGGCGACCTGGCACACATCGCGCCGGATGGAAATCTGGAATTTCACGGTCGGGTGGACCATCAAGTCAAGGTGCGCGGCTTTCGCATCGAGTTAGGGGAAATCGAGACCGCGCTGAACCATTACCCGGCGGTTCGCGAAGCCGTCGTCATCGCCTGCGAGGACCAGCAGGGTGCGCAACGACTCGTGGCTTACGTCACCGGTGATGGGAAGCGTGAGTTGAGCGCGAGGGAATTGCGCGACTTCTTGAAACAGAGATTACCAGGCTTCATGGTCCCCTCTGCTTTCATGACACTGGAAGCACTGCCCCTGCTGCCCAACGGAAAGGTGAATCGCCGTGGTCTACCCGCACTGGACCAGTCACGCCCAACGTTGGAAGAAGACTTCATCGCGCCGCGTACCCCAATTGAAGAGGCAATGGCGAATCTTTGGAAAGAGGTGCTGGGGTTGGCCCAGGTGGGGATACACGACGACTTTTTTGAATTGGGTGGAGACTCGCTGCGGTCCATGCAACTCATCTCGCGTGTGAGGGAAGCTTTCAAGGTGGAGTTACCGCCTCACAGTATTTTCAATACGCCGACGGTGGCAACGCTGGTCGAGCGTGTTGCTGAGGCATGCGCCAGGCAGCCGGAGTTTGACTGCCAGCCTCTCCTTCCGGCGCCGCGCGACCGCCCGTTGCCGCTGAGTTTCCCTCAACAGGCAGTCTGGTTATTGACGCAGATGTCATCAGAGAGTTTGGCCTATAGCACGCAGTTGACCCTCCGCTTCCAGGGCGAGTTGGATGTGCCAATCCTGAGGCGAGCTTTAACTGAAATCGTGCGCCGCCATGAAATCTTCCGCACGACTTTTGAATTAGTGGCAGGCATGCCCGCGCAGATAATTCAGCAACCATGGGTGGTCGAACTGCCGGTCATCGACCTTCAGCCACTGCATGTGGGCGAACGAGAAGCGGCGGCGGAACGCTCGATTTATGAAGAGTGTCGTCGCCCGATGGATCCAAAATACTTGCCGCTGGTTCGTTGGAGTTTGGTTAGGGTCGGCCCCTTGGACCATATCCTGGTCCAGGTCGAGCACCACTTCGTACATGACGGCTGGTCTTTATCACTCTTGTTGCGCGAACTCAAACAACTCTACGAAGCTTTTCTCGCGGGATGCCCTTCGCCGCTGCCGGACCTCCGCGTGCAGTTCGCGGACTTCACAGTTTGGCAGCGCCAGTGGTTGCAGGGCAGTGTCATAGAGAACCTTCTCACCTACTGGAAAGAACGTTTAGCGGGGAGCCCGCCGCTGCTGAAACTGCCCACGGACCGAGCGCGTCCGAAGGTGCTGACCTACAGGGGAGCGGTGCATGCCGAAGTGCTCCCGACGGATCTGTGTGCCGCGCTTCAAGGTTTCTGTCGGCATGAGGGCGTGACCAAGTTTATGACCATGCTCGCCGCCTTCTACGCGCTGCTCAGCCGGTATTCGGGCGAGGTGGATATTATCGTCGGGACGAGCGTGGCTAACCGCAGGCTTAAAGAGACGGAGAGTCTGATTGGGATGATCGTCAACACCATCATCCTGCGGGCGGACCTCTCCGGTAATCCGAGTTTTCGACAATTGCTGAAACGTGTGCGCGAAACCACGCTTGAGGCTTTCGACCATCAGGACATGCCTTTCGAGAAGCTGGTGGAAGAACTAAAGCCGCCGCGTGACCCGAGCTACAATCCGCTCTTCCAGGTAATGTTCAATTTTCACGACTCGCAAGTGCCGGAGATGAATTTGCAGGGTGCAACCGGCAAGCTTCAGTACCAGCACAACGGCACATCCAAGTTCGACATCAACATCATTGTCATCCCGCGCCTCACATATGCGTCAGCACGCTCCGCCGAGAGATTCGATGAAGGAATGATAATGGAGTGGGAGTACGCTACGGACCTATTCGATCCTGCGACGATAGGTCGTATGGTTAAGCATTACCTGAGTCTGCTGCGAAGCGCGCTCGACACTCCAGACCAGCCGTTCACAGACCTCTTGATGCTGACCGATGATGAACAAGTGCAACTGCTGCGAGGTTGGGAGCGAAAGCCCGCGAAGAGCAGGCAGGCACGCGCCAGTCAGAATTCCGTCCCCGCCAAAGAATTCGTCGCCACGGCCGCACAAGACGAGCAAGAGAGGCTTGCGGTCTTGAAGCTCCTCGAAGAATTCTCCGACGACGAGATCGAATCCGAGATAGCGAAACGAACTTAATCAAACGATGAAAACATCGCTTCACTGCGCGGGCACTCCGGCCTGGGATGTAAAACTATGAGCGTAATTTCCCAAAACATCGAAAATCTTTCGCCGAAAAAGCGCGCCCTCTTCGAGATGCTTCTCAAAGAAAGGTCCAAAACCGGCGCGTCGAGACAGCAAATCAAACCGAGGCTCACTTCAGGACCTTTGCCTTTGACGCTGGCCCAGGAAAGAATGTGGTTGCTGGATCAAATGGAAACGGGCAGCGCACAGTACAACAACGCTGCCAGCATACGTTTTTCCGGCCCGCTCGACATCACAGCCCTGGAGCAGAGCCTGGGCCAGATCATCAAGCGACATGAAATTCTGCGCACGACCTTTGCGCTCGTTGGCGCTCAGCCACAGCAAGAGATCTCGCCCGTCACACCTTACTCTCTGCCGTTCAGAGATGTGAGCACACTGCCTGAAGACAAACGCGAAGCGGAAATCGCGCGCTTCTCAACTGAAGAGGCGATGCGTCCCTTTGATCTGGCGCGCGGGCCGCTTATGCGCGTGACGTTGCTCAAGGCGAGCGACGAACAGTACGTCATATTCCTGACCATGCATCACATTGTCACGGACGGTCTCTCCGTCGCCGTGCTGATACGAGAGATTACTGCGCTCTATGCGGCCTACATTGAGGGCGTGAGTTCATCGCCGCTGCCGGACCTGCCGGTGCAGTATGCGGACTATGCCGTGTGGCAGCGTCAATGGCTTGAGAGCGAGGCTGCCGAAGAGCAGTTGCAGTATTGGAAGCGACAACTAGAGGGAGCGCCGGAAGTGCTGTTGCTGCCTACAGACAGGCCGCGTCCCGCCGTGCAGAGCTTCAACGGGGCGACCTACAGCTTCACGCTCACGAAGAGCCTGGCAGAAGAGTTGAAGGCTTTGAGCCGCAGCAACGAGGCGACCATTTTCATGACGCTGCTGGCGACCTTCCAGCTGTTGCTCGCACGCTATTCACAGCAACAAGACATTCTCACTGGGACGCTGGTCAATAACCGCAACCGGGCGGAACTCGAAAATCTGGCGGGCTATTTCATCAACACACTCGTACTGCGCACAGACCTCTCCGGCGATCCGACCTTCAGCGAATTGCTGTCACGCGTACGTGACAACGCGCTCCAGGCTTACGCTCAACAGGACCTTCCCTTCGAGAGACTGGTCGAGAAGATGGAGTTGAAGCGTGATGTAAGTCGCAGCCAGCTCTTTCAGGTAATGTTTAATCTCATCAACCTGTCACTCCCCGCGATGAAGTTCGGGGGCTTGGAATTCTCCGACGTGTTGATGAGCCGAACTGAGGTGGAGAACGGTTCGGCGAAGTTTGATCTGTCCCTGGAGATTGAGGACGCCGGTAACGATCTAAAGTGCTGGCTGGTCTACAACACAGATCTGTTCGACGAGGACACCATCGTGCGGATGGCGGCACACTTCCGCGGCTTGCTTGAAAGCATTGTTGCGGACCCCCAACAGCACGTCTCGGATCTTCCTCTGCTCACAGCGGGCGAGCGCCGGCACCTGGTGGAAGGATGGACCAGCGTGGAAGATGATTTCCAGCTTGACAGGTGCTTCCATGAGTTGTTTGAAGCACAGGCAGCTCTCACGCCCGCGGCGGTTGCGCTCGTCCACGAGACTGGAGAGATGAGCTACCGTGAATTGAACGAACGGGCCAACCGTGCGGCCCATGCGCTGGCGGATAGAGGCGTCGGTCCGGAGACAGTGGTAGGCCTCTTTGTTCATCGTGACCAGGATTTCCTGACGGCTGTACTGTCCGTTTTCAAAGCCGGCGGCGCATACTTGCCGCTCGATCCGTCCTATCCCTCGAGACGTTTGCAGCAGGTTCTGAACCAAAGTCGTTGCTCGTTCATCGTCGTCGCGGATGATTTGGCGCCGCAGCTTGCGAGTGCGATGGAAGAGCTACCGCCGGAAGAGTCCCCATTTGTCCTGTCCTTTGGAGAGATGCAGGACCAGGCATTGCCGAGCGAGAATTTGCCAGTGCGCTCAGTGCCGGGAAATCTGGCTTACGTGATTTACACTTCCGGCTCGACGGGCGTGCCCAAGGGCGCGATGGTCGAGCAACGCGGGATGCTCAATCACCTGTTCGTCAAGATCGAAGACCTTCAGTTGACTGGTGCAGACGTGGTGGGGCAAAGCGCTTCACAGTTTTTCGACATCTCCGTCTGGCAGTTTCTCGCGGCCTTGCTGGTCGGCGGGCGTGTCCAGATCATCAACGACGATGTCACGCACGACCCATGGCAGTTGCTCGAAGAGATCGAGCGATGCGGAGTGACGATCAGCGAGACTGTGCCCTCCATGCTGCGCGCAATGCTGTCAGAGTTAGAACTGACGGGCGGCTTGGGGCTGGATCTCTCCTCTCTGAGGTGGATGATTGCCACGGGCGAAGCGCTGCCGCCGGATTTGTGCCGGCGCTGGTTGAACCTATACGCGCAGATTCCCCTGCTGAACGCCTACGGCCCGACGGAATGTTCAGATGATGTGACTCATCATGTGGTCGAGCGAGCGCCCGGCGAAGAAGTGTCGCTCATGCCCATCGGGCAGGCGGTGAGAAACATACGACTCTACATCCTGGACCACAGACTCCGCCTCGTCCCGATCGGCATTGGGGGAGAGTTGTGCGTCGGTGGCGTCGGCGTGGGACGCGGCTACCTGCATGACCCGGAGCACACGGCGCGAGCCTTCGTGCCGCACCCGTTTAGCGCAGAATCCGGCGCCCGGCTCTATAGCACGGGCGACCTGGCGCGGTTTCTCCCGGACGGCAATATAGAGTATCTCGGACGACTGGACCATCAGGTCAAGATTCGTGGTTTCCGTATCGAACTGGGCGAGATAGAAGCCGTGTTGGGTGGTCACAGCGAAATACGTGAAGCGGTGGTGCTGGCGCGAGAAGATGTGCCCGGCGATCAGCGTTTAGTGGCTTACGTGGTCGCTGGTTCCGATAGTGCTCCGAGCACCGGCGAGTTGCGAGACTACGTGAAGGAGAGGTTGCCGGAGTACATGGTTCCCTCCGCCGTAGTCGTGCTGGAGACGATGCCCTTGACCGTCAACGGCAAAGTTGATCGTCAAGCCCTGCCCGCACCGGAGGCGAGTGACAACCAGGAGACGTACGGGAGTTTGGTCGCGCCGAGAACTCCTGTCGAAGAGGTGCTCGCGGGCATTTGGTCAGAGGCACTGGCGGTGAAAAGAGTTGGCATCAAAGATAACTTCTTTGAGCTGGGCGGTCACTCGCTGCTGGTCGTGCAAATCATTTCGCGCGTGCGCGAAGCGTTCAGCGTGGAGTTGTCTCTTCGGGAAATGTTTGAGAATCCTACTGTGGCGGGCCTGGCCGAAAGCATCGAGCGGGCCATTCGCGGCGAACACGGCGCGCCAGTTCCGCCCATCAAACCCGTCACGCGTGAAAAGGCGCTGCCGCTTTCCTTCGCCCAACAGCGTCTCTGGTTTATGGACCAGTTTAGTCCCGGCAACTTCACCTTCAACATTCCGGCGGCCCTTAACCTCGAAGGCAATCTCGACGTAGCTGTGCTGGAGCGTAGCCTCAACGAAATCATCCAGCGGCATGAATCGCTGCGCACGATCTTCGAGAGCGTTGACGGTGAGCCCGTGCAAATCATCAAGGCAACTTCTCCGCTCACCCTGACCGTCACTGATCTTCGTTCCCTGCCGGAACACGAGCGGGATGCGCAAGCACAACGCCTGGTGATAGACGAAGGTCAACGGCTTTTCGACCTGGCACAGGGACCATTGCTGCGCGCTGGTTTGCTGCGCCTGGATGAAGAGAGATTCATTCTCTTGTTCACGATGCATCACATCATCACTGATGGTTGGTCCGCGGGCGTCCTGCTACGCGAACTCACCACCCTCTACGAAGCATTCTCCAGAGAGCAACCGTCGCCGCTCCCTGCGTTGCCGGTGCAGTATGCGGATTATGCCGTGTGGCAGCAGAACTGGCTGCAAGGCGAAGTCCTGGATAAACACCTGGACTACTGGAGAGACCAGCTTGATAAGGCTCCGATGCTGCTGGAGTTGCCGACAGATAGGCCCCGCCCGGCGGTGCAGGCCTACCGGGGCAAAAGGTTCGTAGTCAATCTCCCGGAAGAGTTAAGCGCGAAGATGCGTGAGTTGAGTAGGCGCGAGGGCGTCACATTATTCATGCTGCTGCTGGCCGCTTTCAAAGTTTTGCTGGCGCGTTATACCGGACAGACGGATGTGCTCGTCGGGGTGCCCGTGGCGAACCGGCAGCGACCCGAATTGGAAAACCTGATCGGGCTCTTTGCCAATCTGCTCGTGCTGCGCACCGAAGTGGCGAGCGACTTGACTTTCAAGCAGTTGCTGCAACGGGTGCGTGAGGTAGCGCTCGGAGCATACATGCACCAGGGAATGCCCTTTGAGAAGTTGGTTGCTGCGCTGAATCTTGAGCGTAGTTTGAGCTACAACCCGTTGGTCCAGGTGGTCCTGGCTCTACATAACGCGCCCCTGGGGAACCTGGCAATTGAGGGGCTGAAATTCTCTGTGCCCGTAGATCATACCGGAGCGGCCCGGCTCGATTTAATTCTCGATCTGGTGGATAGGGAGAGCGGGATTAGCGGCGCCCTGGAATACGATCGAGATCTCTTCGATGAAGGAACTGTCGTTCGCCTGATGGACTCTTATCAGCGGCTCCTTGAAAGCATCGTGGCGCATCCCGAACAAAGCATTTCCGAACTCGAATTGCTAACGGAAGTCGAACGCGAAAAACTGCTGGTCCAGTGGAACACCGTCGCGCTGAGTGACGACCCGCTGCCATCGCAATGCCTGCACCAACTTTTTGAAGCGCAGGTAGAACGGACACCGCAAGCGATTGCCCTGACCTTTGAAGACAAACATCTAACCTACGACCAGTTGAACCGGCGGGCCAACAAAATCGCCCATCATCTGCAATCTCTCGGCATCGGACCAGAAGCCCGAGTGGGCATCTTGATGGAGCGTTCGGCGGAGATGGTGGTAGCCATCCTTAGTATTCTCAAAGCCGGCGGCGGCTACGTGCCGCTTGATCCCACCTACCCATCGGAGCGCCTGACCTTCATGCTTGAGGACGCTCGAGTGCCGGTGCTCCTGACTTCGTGCAAGCAGTCGCTGGAAAACTTGCGCTTGCCGCAAGAGGTCAGGGTAGTGTGCCTGGAGTCCGACTGGAAGATTATCTCGCAGGAGAGCGAAGGGAACCCCGCGCAGCGAGTTACGGCGGAAAATCTTGCCTATAACATTTACACCTCCGGTTCGACCGGGCGGCCTAAAGGCGTGCAGGTCAATCATGGCAGTGCCGTCGCTCTTTTCGCCGCCACTCGTCACCTCTTTGAATTTGATGAGCGGGATACCTGGACCGTCTTTCATTCTCATGCTTTTGACTTATCAGTGTGGGAAATCTGGGGGTGCCTGCTGCACGGCGGTCGCCTCGTGATCGTTCCTCTCGCTGTCGCACAGTCGCCTGAATCCTTCTACAGGCTGCTGTGCGCCGAGCAGGTGACGGTTCTCAATCAAACTCCTTCGGCGATTCGCCAGTTGATTCAGATCAGGGAGACGGGAATCGAAGCCGGCCCGCTCGCACTCCGTCTTATTATTTGTGGCGGCGAAGCGTTGCCGCGCGAGTTAGCGGCACCTCTGCTGCAATGGGGCGTGCCGACCTGGAACTTTTATGGACCAACTGAAGCCACTGTCTGGACCACCGTACATTCGTTGGAGAATCCGGACGCAGAGCCTGGCTTGGTTTCCATTGGGCGGCCATTAGCGCGGATGCAGGCCTACATCCTGGACCAGCGGATGCAGCCTGTCCCGTCTGGGGTAGCTGGTGAATTACATCTTGGCGGAGTGGGATTGGCCAGGGGGTATCTGAACAGTCATGAGCTGACGGCAGAACGCTTCATCCCGCATCCGTTCAGTACCGAAGCCGGCGCGCGGCTCTATCGCACGGGCGACATGGCGCGTTACCTGCCTGATGGAGAGATAGAGTTTCTCGGACGCCTGGACCATCAGGTCAAGATCAGAGGTTTCCGTATCGAGCTGGGGGAGATAGAGGCAGTCCTCAATGCGCATGCGCAAGTGCGGGAAACAGCAGTCCTCAGCAGAGAGGATGCGCCGGGTGATAAGCGCCTGGTCGCCTACGTCGTGGCGCAGCAGGATGAAGCGCCTCCCGCGAGTCAAGAACTGCGTGGCTATTTAAAGGAGAAGCTGCCGGATTACATGATCCCTTCCACCTTCATGCTGCTCGATGAGATGCCGCTCACGCAGAATGGAAAAGTGAACCGGAAGGCGCTGCCGGCGCCGGAAGAGAGCACGGCGGCATGGGATGGCAGATTCGTTGGGACTCGCAACCCCGTCGAGGACGTCCTGGTCTCAATTTGGTCCGAAGTCCTGCACCTCGCTCGCGTAGGTGTCGATGACAACTTCTTCGACCTCGGCGGTCACTCCCTTCTCGCGACTCGCTTGATTAGCCATGTGCGCGATGCCTTCCAGGTCGAAATTTCACTACGTACATTGTTCGAGCAGCCGACGGTCGCGGGCCTCGCAGAATACATTGAAGCAGCCCTCAAGTCTGAAGAGACAAGCGACGCAACGCCTCTGCTGCGTGTCCCACGCGAAACTGATCTGCCACTCTCATTTGCCCAAAAACGGCTCTGGCTCGAGGACCAATTGCAGCCTGGCAGGGCCGGGCAGAACACTCCGATTCTTCTGCGTTATGACCAACCGCTCAATACAGTATGGCTGGAGCAATGCTTGAATGAGGTGGTTGCGCGCCATGAAGTATTGCGCACCATTATTTTCGAGAAGGACGGACAGCCCGTTCAGCACATTCAGTCACAGTTGACTGTCAGCCTGCCGGTTATCGACTTGCGGGAAACACCGCAGCAGTTGAGGACGAGTCAGGCTCTCGAACTGGCCCACGCGGAAGGTGTCAAGCCTTTTGACCTCTCACGTGGACCACTATTGCGGGCCAAGGTCCTGCAACTGGGAGGAGAGGAGTATTGGCTGCTCTTGCTCATGCATCACATCATCATTGACCCCTGGTCTTTGTCCGTGTTGCTGCGCGAATTAACCGCACTCTACGTGGAGCGCGCGACGGGCGAACGGGCGCTACTCCCCGATCTGGAAGTGCAGTATGCGGATTACGCCGTGTGGCAGCAACGCTGGCTCGAAAGCGAGACTGCGCAACACCATCTCGCCTATTGGAAACAACAACTGGGAGGCAGCTTGATGCCGCTTGAACTGCCGACGGACCATCCGCGCACGGAAGTCCGTGGCAACCCGGGTGCAAGCCTGCCTCTCGAGTTTACCGAGCGGCTGAGCGACGAACTCAGGGTGCTGAGCCGTCGTGAAGGCGTGACGTTGTTCATGACACTGCTTGCGGCCTTCAACGCTCTGCTCCACCGCTACACAGACCAGGATGAGATTCTGTTGATCACTCCGACCGCGTCGCGCCCGCGTCGTCAGTTGGAGAACCTTGTCGGCTACTTCGCCAATCTGGTGCTCTTACGCAGTGACCTTAAGGGCAACCCGACCTGGCGCGAAATGCTCAGGCGAGCGAGAGAAACCGTCATTGACGCCTATACTCACGATGCATTGCCGGTCGAGATAGTCCTTGATGCTCTGCGAGAGGAGCACAAGGTGAACGTTGATGAATTGATGCGCGTGAGCTTCGGATTGTTGAGCAGTCCTTCTCATGAGCTGGATGGAATCGGTCCGGTACCGCAGCCCCTCTTTGTCGAAGTGGGAGAAGCAGACTACGACATCTCGCTTCGCCTCTGGGAGCAGAACGAGCGCCTGGTGGGCCAACTCGTTTATAAAACCAACCTGTTCGCGACGGAAAGCATGAAGCGGATGGCAGCAGAATATCAGAGCTTGCTTGAAGCTATGTTAGTTCAACCGGAGCAGACGCTCTCGGACCTGTTGCCGGTTGCACAACTGACCGTTTGACGACTCTGGCGCTCAATCTCCACCGGACCACAGGAGATTCATGAGTAAATACTTTCAAAGCCCAAGTTTATCGAACTTTCCATAAGGAGTTTCGTCTCTCTCTCTCTCTCTCTCTCTAAGGAACTTGACTCGGTAAGCTCTTTCCTTGGACGCACAAATTCCTGCCTCAGCGATTAAGCAGCAATTGTTAGTTATTCTCAAGTGCGACAGTTAGGAGATCAAAAGATGAGAATGCCAGAAAGTACAAAGTTACCCGTCAGTCCCCCTATGACAGGTAAACCCCTGAAAGATGACCTGCAAATCTTACGTATTGACCGTTCGCGAAAGACGACCCGGAAGAAAAGCCGCCCGAAGTGGGTGTTCGTGCTCGTCGTCATCGCCGTCTTGGCGATGATTGCCTTCGTTGCGATGCGTTTGGATCTGCGCTCGCGTTTCGGCGAGAGCGCCAGGGAGGTTCGGGTCGTCGTAGCTACACGTCGTTCGCAGGGAGACGCCACCTCAAACTCCGGGCCGGTTCTCTCAGCCGGTGGCTACATTATCGCTCGCAATAAGGTGGAGGTTGGTTCGAAGATCACTGGACGGGTCGTTTCACTGGAAGTCAACGAAGGGGATTTCGTGAAGCAGGGCCAGATCACAGCGCGTCTTGACGACCAGGAGGTAATGGCGCAAGTACGGCAGGCGGAGGCGAAGCTGGCCGTTGCCAAGTCCCAACTGGTCGAAGCGCAAATGGGTGCGCGCCCAGAGGAGATTGCGCAGCAGTCTGCCGAGGTCGCACGCGTGGCAGCAGACCTCAAGAACGCCGAACAAAGTTTACGACGCACGGAAAAGCTCGTCCGCGATGGCATCGTGCCGCAGCAGGAACTCGACGACGCTACGTCGCGTCACCAGATGGCCCTTTCCACTTACAAGGCCGCACAGAAGCATGAAGAAGTGGTGCGGATCGGCCCGCGTCAAGAATCCATCAAAGTGGCTCGCGCCCTGATGGCACAGGCCGCAGCCGATCTCTCATACGCCAAAGCGCAATTCGAGAACGTCATCATCCGCGCGCCGATGACGGGTATAGTGCTGGACCGTTACGTGGATGTCGGAACGATGGTGACGACGGGTTTCACCTCTGACCGTGGGGCCAAGCAAGCCTTGCTTTCCATCGCCAACATGAACGACTTGCAGGTCGAAGCTAATGTAAGCGAAACGGACATCGCCAAGGTGCACATCGGTCAACCAGCCTCCATGTCACCGGATGCCTACAGCAACCGGCAGTACAAAGGCAATGTGGAGTACATAGCCTCGACTGCCGACAGGGATAAGGCGACCGTCAAGATCAAGATCAAAGTGCTCAACCCGGACGAACTGCTGCGGCCGAACATGGGAGCCAAGGTGACTCTCTACCAGGAGGGCACGAAGGTGGCGGAGGGCGTGCCTTCCGTGATGGTTCCGAAGGAGGCAGTCGCAAACGTGGGCGGCCACACGGTCGTCTTCCTGGCTAAGGAAGGAAAGGCCGTCATGCAGCGCGTGGATGTGGGAAGCGAGGCCGACGGTTATGTGCAAATCCTCTCCGGCTTACAGGGCGGGGAAAGCGTGATTCTCACTCCGGGTGTGGCGGACGGCAACAAGGTCATCGTGCGTTAAATTAGACATTTCACTCTATTCACTCTCGGCAATCGCCAGCATACCTGGGGTTTCGCTCGCAAAGCCTCGCTCCACCCCAGCTATATGCCTACGCCTGCTTCGCAGGCTAAGCAAGGTCCAGTGATTTTTTACATATCGGCAATGACCGACTTTTTTGCAAAGCCCAGCCGGGGGAGCAGCGCGAATGCCTCTCTCCCTATGACTCTCTCTCTTTTCAACGTTTCGTGGTGGAACTTGGCCAGCCATGGCCAGGTCGCGTTTTGGGACCATCACCACCTGGTTCGAGGATTCTTTACGGAGTAAATAAAATGAGACAAACACTAGTAGACATCAAAGGCGTCACACGCACTTTTCAACGCGGTAGCACGACAGTAGTGGCGCTGGATCAGACTGACTTGGAAATTCCGGAGGGCGACTTCCTCGCCCTGATGGGTCCGTCTGGTTCCGGGAAATCCACCCTGCTCAATATCATCGCGGGCATTGATAAACCGACCACCGGGAGCGTGCGCGTCGGCGATGATGAAGTAGAGCAAATGAGCGAAGATGAGTTGGCCGACTGGCGCAACCATCATATCGGGTTCATCTTCCAGTCTTTCAATTTAATTCCGGTCCTCACTGCTTACGAGAACGTCGAGTTGCCGTTGATGCTGACAGATCTTGCCAGTAAGGACCGACGCGAGCACATCTTGACAGCCTTGAAACTGGTCAGCCTGCAAGATCGCGCGGACCACTATCCGAGCCAACTTTCTGGCGGGCAGGAACAACGCGTGGCGATCGCGCGGGCCATCGTGACGGATCCCCTGCTCATACTTGCAGATGAACCGACCGGCGATCTTGATGCACGCTCGGCCGGTGAAATTCTCAACCTCCTGCAGCAACTAAACGAGCAGGCCGACAAAACCATCGTCATGGTCACGCACGATCACAATGCTGCCAAGCGTGCCAAGCGCGAACTGCATCTGGAGAAAGGTGTGCTGCTCCCCGCCGGCGTCAAATACAGCATGGAGGAGGAATACGTATGACTTTTCCTGGTTTCATCTGGAGGAGTAGCATGCGCAACAAGCGCCGCACGATTTTCACCGTGCTCAGCGTCGCCCTGACGTTTTTCGTGCTCTCCACACTCATCACATTCATCAACGAGCTTGACCGCCGTCTGGCCGAGACCAATGCCTCACGGCTGGTGACGCGCAATGCTGTAATCTGGATTTACCCGATCCCTGTGCGAGATCAGCAGCAGATCGCTCAAGTGCCTGGCGTCGTCGCCACCACTCCGCTTACCTTCTACGGCGGCATTTACAAGGACCGGGCCAACACGGATTTCGCACAGTTCTCCACCGACCCGAATAGCTTCTTCGAGGTCTTTCCCGAAATACAGCTTCCGGCAGACCAGCAGGAAGCCTTCAAACGCGAGCGCGTCGCCGCCATCGTCGGGCGGCAAAAGGCTGAGAAGCACGGCTGGAAAATCGGCGACCGCATCAAATTTCAGGGCGCTGTCATTCCGGTTGATTTGGAACTGGTCGTGCGTGGCATCTTCAGCGGCTCGGCCAACGACGAATCGAACGTCTATTTTCATCACGACTATTTGGACGAAGCCGCTGTGCAACAACGCGGCGTCACCAGTGGCATCGGCGGCGTGCTCACCTTTTACTCTCGGGTGGACTCTCCACAATCTGTGTCGCGTGTCGCGCAGGACATTGACGCACTCTTTGCGAACACGGACAAGGCCACCAGGACCGAAACGGAGAAGGCCTTCCAAACAGGATTCGTCTCACTACTCGGTAATATCAAATATCTCATCGCCATTATCAGCAGCCTCATCATCTTCACGATCCTGTTAGTCACAGCCAACACGATGGCGATGTCGGTGCGCGAGCGCACGCGCGAGATAGCAGTCCAGAAGGCGCTCGGTTTTCGCCGTTCGAAGGTGCTGTTCCTGTTAATGTCGGAGGGAGTGTTAATCACACTGCTCGGGGGCCTGTTGGGTTGTTTTGGCGCGCGTTTCATCTTCGGCTCAGTAGACATAGCCGGCTATACGATGGGCCGTTTTCAGGAACTCGACGTTACCTGGGGAATCGTCGCCTTCGGACTCGGGATCTCCTGTCTGCTCGGACTGGCGAGTACGGGACTGTCAGCCTACCGCGTCACCAGGCTAACGGTGGCCGACGGGTTACGAAACATCGGATAAAGCGTCGGCGGTTGGGGCCGGAAGGGAAGGCGTTGATCTGGCCGGGGCCGCACAAGTTCGCCGGTGACTGTCAATAACTTTGGAAAGCAGTTCATATGAGAATTCCAATCAAATACAACTTTCTTAGTATCCTCGTGCGCAAAGTGAGCACCACCATGACGGTGCTCAGCATCGCGTTGGTCATCTTTATTTTCGTGAGCGTGATGGCCCTGGCTAACGGGTTGGAGACGGCGCTGGTGTCAACGGGCGAGCCGTTGAATGTGCTGGTCATGCGCCGCGGTTCAGGGTCGGAGTTGAGTAGCGCCGTGTCACACGACGCGCTCCAGGTGCTTAAGTACCTGCCGGGAATTCACGCCGGTTCCAACGGCGAGCCTGAAGTTTCGCCGGAAGTCTTCGTGATCATCAACCTGCCGAAGGGCGCTGATGGCGAAGTGGCGAACGTGGCCCTTCGCGGCGTCTCACCGGCGGGGATCGTGATGCGTCCGCAGTGGCATCTGGTCGAGGGACGAATGTTTCAGGCTGGACTGCCGGAGATCGTCGTGAGCCGAATGATCTCGAACCGCTTTCCCCACGCAAAGCTAGGCGACCAAATACGTCTGGGGAAGGCCGAGTGGAAAGTAGCAGGCATCTTCGAGGCAGGCCATACGGCCTTCGACTCGGAGATCTGGGCCGATGTCAACCAAGTCTCCACAGCCTTTAACTATAGCGCTTACTCCTCTGTGTTGTTGCGTGCCAACGACCGTTCCGCCACCAAAGAGATCGTCAGCCGAATCGAGAGCGACCGCAGCAACGACCTTATGGCCCAACCGGAGAGCGAGTACTACGAAGCGCAAGCTTGGGGAGCGACGCCGATCAAATTGATGGGCATGTTCATCGCCGTGTTGATGGGAATCGGCGCGTGCTTTGCTGCGATGAACGCGATGTACGCTGCCGTCACCTATCGCACGAGGGAGATCGCCACTTTACGAGTGATGGGTTTCAAGCGTCGCAATATTTTGCTCTCTTTCTTGATGGAATCGTTGCTGGTTGCACTGACGGGCGGCGTGCTCGGCTGCCTGCTCGCGTTGCCCATCAACCTTTTGACCACCGGGACGACCAATTTGCAGACCTTTAGTGAAGTAGCTTTTGCCTTTCGCACGTCGCCGGGTTTGCTTCTGATGGGGATGCTCTTTGCCCTCTTGATAGGTCTGTTTGGTGGATTCTTTCCGGCACGGCAAGCTGCCAGGCAAACACCGGCGATGGCCCTGCGCAAGGCCTTATAAGAGGGTGCGCCGAGCCGAAACCCGTACAAGTTTTTAGACGAAGGAAGGAGAGGGAGACGATCCGTGCTTCAAGCTTTGAGTGTGGCCGTTGGTTCAACCGAAAGTCAGGAGAAGCAAGTTCTGGCCGAGCACCTGGTGCCACTTGACGTTGGCGCGTGGGCTTTATGGCGTTGGATTGGCCTGCGTGGCGCAGGTTTCCCCGCCACAGACGTCCTTAAGTTGGCCGCGCCGGAATGTGGCGCCGCCGCCGATGTGCTCTTGAGCGCTGAAGTGAAGGTGCAGCAAAGTCGTGAGAGGCTGTTGGAGCTTGTCAATCACGCGCTCGATAGATTGCAACGCGACCCGGCTGGGGACGAGCAGGTCAAGCGTGCTCCGCTGGTCAAAGCGCTCCAGAATCTAAGGAAGAGAAAACTGCCCAAAACGCTCGGCCTCGCTCCCGCGCAAGAGACGATGCTCAAAGCGGCGCATGTTTGCCGCGACGAACTCGAAGTCGCTAATTCACTCTTCCACTGTGAATTCAATTCAACCATCGCACGCCTCTCGCTGTCGATGTATGAACTGGCCTCAAGCGAGCGTTTTCGTGAAGCTGTAATCTGGCAGAATCGTCGCGCCTTTCATACAGGTATAGAGTCGCTCACACGCGTGCCGCCCGCCACCGCCAAGCGTAATTCCATGAGACGACAGCACGAGGAACTGGTCGCCAACTACATCCAGCGCTACTGTACAAAGAATGACACGATAGGATTCTTCGGGCCGGTCGGCTGGGCACGATTCCTGGACCATGTGAAGGTGATCGAAGCACATCCCGGCGAAAACCTGCTCGCCGAGCGCAATGTCTATTTCGAAGGTTGGTGTATTGACACATTGATGAAGACGCTGACCAGGAAGAAGGCGCTTCATCACTGGCTCGCGCCGCGCCGCATGCCGACGATTTACCTAGAAGGCACAACACTCTATAACCCTCCGCAGCCTCCGGTCCAAATCTCCGAGAAAGAGGCAGTTCTGCTACGAGCCTGCGACGCGGAGCGGACCGCACATGAGATCGCCGAAGGACTCTTGCTCACCGCCCTTCCTCATTTCAACAGCGAAGAGGCCGTATATAGCTTGCTGGAAAGCATGTGCGGGCGCGGCCTGATTTCATGGTCTCTTGAAGCTTCCATCGAACTCCACCCCGAAGCGACGCTCCGGCGACAACTCAACCAGATTGGTGACGAGGCTCTGCGAATGAGGTCTTTGTCAGTCCTGGACGAACTGGAGGGGGCACGCGACGAGGTCGCTCAAGCGGCTGGTGATGCCTCACAACTGGACCAGAGTTTGGGCCGGTTTGAAGAATGCTTCACAAGGCTGACGGGGGTCGCGGCAACGCGAGCGGCGGGCGAGTTGTATGCCGGGCGAACGCTCGTTTTCGAAGATTGCCGGCGTGATATTGACATCGAGTTTGGACCTGAAGTGCTACAGGCTCTTAGCGGACCGCTCTCGCTGATGCTAACGAGCGCACGCTGGCTGAGCTATGAAGTGGCGAGAGTCTACCGCAAAGCATTCGCAAAAATATACGCTGAACTGGCGCGCAAAGGGCGTTCTTCGACTGTTGAGTTAGTAGACTTCTGGGCGCAGGCGCGCAATCTCATCCTGGACAAGAAGCGGCCCGTTGACGAGCCGCGGCGCGAAATGCAAAGACGGTGGGCTGAACTTCTTAGCCACTCGACGGAACAACGGCGCGCGGACTTTAGCAGCGAGCAACTGCGACCGCGCGCGTTAGCGGCCTTTGACTCACCGGCCGCGGGTTGGTGGTCTGCTCGCTATCATAGTCCCGATGTGATGATCGCAGCCTCGAGCGTCGAAGCCATTCGACGTGGCGACTTTCAGTTTGTGCTGGGCGAAATGCACCTAGCGACAAATACGCTCGGTGCATCACTCTTCATGGCCCAGCACCCATCGCCGGAAGACTTCTTTCAAGCCCTGGAACATGACATGCCTGAAATACACATCATTCCGATGCTCACGAAGTACGTCGCGTCGGAAGGAACGGCGCGTGTTTTCCTGGCGCTTGTATCGCCGCGCGACTTTTACCTGGAGATTGCTCCAGATTCGGACAACAACGTCCCTCGCTCTCAGGTGCTACCCATCGCCCAACTCGTCATTGAAAATCGCAACGGAACTCTGATCATGCGGACGCGCGATGGGCGACTCCAATTCGATGTTATAGAGGCTAGTGGCCTGATGCTCTCAACGCTGATCCTGGATTCATTCAAAATTTTGACCACTGGCGGGCACGCACCGCGCATTACTATTGACCGCCTCGTCGTCAGCCGCGAGTCCTGGAGTTTCTCCCCTTCGGCCCTTAGCTTTGCCTTTATCGAAGACGAAGCCGAACGCTTCGTCGCCGCGCGTCGCTGGCGACGCCAATACGACCTGCCGTGCTCACTCTTCGTCAAAGTGCCGGTCGAGAAAAAGCCCTTCTACCTGAATCTGGACAGCCCCGTCTATCTCTCTATTTTTTCCAAAATGGTTCGCCGCAGCGCCCAAAAAGCCGCATTAGACGACGTCATTAATTTAACCGAGATGCTCCCCACGTTTGACCAGGTATGGCTGCCTGACGGACAGGGTCAACACTACACAAGCGAACTGCGCCTGGTCGCCGTTGATCTCTTGCCCTAAAGTCGATCTCGCTTATCAGCTTCGTCATGCTTGTCTCTTAGATGATCAGGCGATCTTCAAGAAGTGGTCGCAAGCGAGGCACGACTAACGCACTCCGGCCGTCTTTTTAGGCCTGGTCTTTTACTAACCTTTTACTATTCGTATGAGAGAGCACATCGCCGGCTTGACACTCAAGCGTCCGGCACATCTCTCCAAAGTGTCAATTTATTCCTAGTGCCTTACGCTTCTTCCACCGCCTCAGTGTCGTATGGCTGATACCGGTCTCTTTCGCCAGCCAATAGAAAGATCGACCGCGGTTTTCCCCAGTAACTCATCTATTCGAATCTCAATCATGATTGCCTCGTATCCTATTTATCACCTACGCGGACATATGTCCGTAATGAGCATAAGGTGGCTGCGAATCGAGTTCGCTTACTCCCTTCTCAGCTCCTCTGGAATCTTCCAGATCACCGGAAGTCAACTGCTCGACAATAGAGGAGCAAAATGTTTGGACAACAAGTTACTTTAAAGCTCAAGCCCAATTCGACTAGAGAGTTTACCCGCATCGCCGACGCCGAGATAAGCCCAATCCTGCGCAAGCAAAAGGGATTTCTCGATGAAATCACCCTTATCGCGCCTGAACGCTCGGAAGCGATCGCCAACAGCTTCTGGGACACCAAAGCAGATGCAGATGCCTACAATCGCACGGCGTACCCGGGAGTCTTGAAGGCTCTATCAAATGTGATCGACGGAACGCCGACGGTAAAGAACTTCGAGTTTGCCAATTCGACGTTCCACAAGTCTGCTGCCAGCAAGTTGGTGTGAAGATAAATCTTTAGCGGCGAGAAGGGCGGGCAGTACTACGATGATCTATACTTACATTGGAGATCTCTTGAAACGTGCAGAGCCGTGGAAGCAATTGTAGTTTCATCGACAGCACGTGAGATAAAGCGATTCAGTTTCACGTGACGCCAGCGTGACAAACAAGTTACGGCGAGCCAACGGCTCGCCGTAAGTCGTTTAAAACATGGTAGCGGGGCTCGGACTCGAACCGACGACCTTGGAGTTATGAATCACCATCCCGGCAAAAACCTAAGTATTTGCCTTTTCGAGAGTTGCAGCCACCAAGAATTTCGGCCCATTTTGCATTCTTTACGGTTCCTCACAATCGCGTGTCCGTGCTGTGCTGGTTAATTCTGGACACAAATTGGACACAACAAATTAATAGGCGGAATAAGTTGCAGATTGTGCGTTTTTCTAGCTGGGGCCGCGAGTTCATTGAGTGCTGCAGGCCGATTGATTTAAGTAAGATCAATTGTGGACCATGGATTTGTGGATACGAGTCCAAACTCCCTTACCATTTCTTCCCGAACTTCATCTCGAATAAACTCAAGTGCCCACTCGAACCCGCAATAGAAATCATAATGCACGACGCTGGCATTAGGTTCATCGTTAAGTAACCATTCGCCGATCTAACTCACATGATATTCCTCGATCCCGCTATCGATGATTCTGATGACCTCTACACTCTGGGTAAGTATTACCCTTCAACCGATCCTAAGTTTAAGGAAGACGATTTCAGCAAAACGCTACTGGCCCTGAAGTATCGACACGATACCGATGGGAACCCTGAAGACTGGAAACTGCGGAACAGGAAACGGGCCATACAACAATTTCGTCGACAGCTTGATCCTTTGCTCTCACCAGATATTGCGATTGCGGTAGTGCCTTCAAGTGATCCCGCGGAGGGTATGTCCGGTATTCACGAGTTGGCGAAAGCGCTGGTGGCAACGGGTCGTATAGATGCCACAGAATGCCTGGTTCGGTTTGCAAAAATTGAAAAACTTGCGAGAGGTGGGGATCGCAGCATCGAAGGTCATCTGAACTCGGTGCGCGTTGAGCAACCGGAGTTGATTCAGGGTCGGGAGGTTTCATTGCTCGATGACGTCACTACGTCTGGAAATTCTCTCGGCGCTTGCCGCCAGTTGTTGCTTAAGGCCGGTGCCAAACGGGTAAAATGTATGGCGTTGGGGCGCACGACTCGTAGCCAGGAGAACGCATGATTTATTAAGGGTCAAAGCGCAGTTCAAAGACGCAGAGTAGTTTTATGGATTCGCAGTCAATACTCGCATTGCTAAATACACCGGGAGTTGGGCGTAGATCTGTTCAACAGATAATTGCCAGAAATGTGACCCTGGACCTCTGCCTACCCCACGATCTGCGCGAACTCCTGATCGAGACACGAACATCCAGTAAAGCCTCCGTTCCGAGCATAGTCGACTTTGAAAGAGGCTGTTCAGAAGCAATGCGTGTGATTGAAGACGCCGAGACTCAAGGTGTAAAGATAATTAGTTCTCACGACTCTCGCTTCCCGCCGCAGCTTCGCTCCATTCCTGATCCTCCAGTGGTGTTGTATATCAAAGGAGAACTGAGTGCGCTTTCGCCTCCGGCTATCGCCGTCGTGGGAACCCGCGATCCCACCAGCTTCGGCGCGGCTGCCGCCGAGCGATTAGGAGCAAGCCTGGGCGCCAAAGGGTTTGTGGTAGTAAGCGGTTTGGCTTTGGGGTGCGATACGGCCGCACATGAGGGTTGTCTGCAATCGCACGGAATCACCGTTGCAGTGCTCGCGCATGGACTGGATTATGTGTATCCGGCAAAAAACCGAAAACTGGCGAGCTCGATCATTGATGGTGGAGGCGCTCTTGCGAGCGAGTATGCACCCGGTACGAAACCGCGGTCCAGCTACTTTGTCGAGAGAGATCGGCTACAGAGTGCCTTGAGTCTGGGAGTAATCATCGTTGAGACTGACGTCGAAGGTGGCACCATGCACACTGCCGGGTTTGCCTTGAAGCAGAAGCGACGCCTGGCATGTCTGGTCCATCCGCCAAAATTCGCAGCGGCCGAAAAGACGCGGGGAAATCAAAAGCTTATTAAAGAGTCAGGCGCCTTTCCCCTGGAAAAGAAGGACGATCTTGATGCGTTTATTGCTTTGCTGCTTCCTCATGGGGTAGGGAAGCAGGAACCTAGGACTGAACCTCAGGACGGATCAAAACTCACTTCAGAACAAATGGATCTATTCGTTGGCCGGAAATAAATGTAAATTCAGGACGTGCTGATAGACCTCGACCTCACCCTCGTTGACCGAATTTTTGGCCTATCGTTTTATATCGAAAGCTGGGTGAATATTCGCTTTTATTACCGACACCAGATAGTCATGTGGTAGAAATCGAGGGGAAAGACCGAAATGAAGGCCCTGGCGCTCAAATGCGAGTCTGGTCCAACCTGGGATATCATGTTGAGCTACCGACGTGAGAAGTACGCTTCTATTTGCTCATTGCTCGCCGATCTTGCTACGGACGCAGGTCTTCGGTGTTGGCTGGACCTGCGGAATATTGACCAACACACCGCACTTTCTACCGAGAAGCTCCAGTCTACGCTTCGCGATGCGGTGGAACATTCGCGTATTGTCGTTGGGTTTCTCGACGAGGATATTCTTCTCAGGGACGCTAGCACGGGAAAGACAGAAACGTTCTTCAGTTGGCGGCTATATGAGCATCAGTTTGCTCGCGAGTTCGTCTGGATGAGTGGATCCTTTTTGTATTCGTTTCCCGATGAACGTATTCCCGTCTATAACCCCGCCCATCTTGTTTACTACTTGGCACTTGCCTGTGATAGGCGCACGAGTCTTGAGCAATTCTGGAACAAACATCTATCGGGATTGAACTCAGCGGTGAGGCACGGGATCTACTTGGTCGCAAAGTACCATGAAATGCCTGTAGACTTCCTTCCCGCGATCCTTCATCCAAGATTGCCAGACGCACGCAGGAATGCAATGCACGCGGATGTAGTGCGCCGACAGGAGATTGTCGCAGGTCACAATTTTGATGTCTTTAAATAATTGGGTTTCGATGATAGACCAGGCTTACAGTAGCAGGCCATATTAACCAATCGATGCAACCGATGGTCTTCGGCGTCTGATCGAGCCCATTTGGTTTCGCGGTCTATGTACCCTCAACAGGAATCGCCATGAACAACGCGCTCAATTGTTATATCTCAATGCCATTTCGCGGAAGGTATGTTATTTAAGTCAACGTGCCAAACTCGATTTGCGTGACCTCTCAGCTTCTAGTCTCAATAATCACGGGTCGGTATCTTCCAGAATCTCTTTCGCCTGTCTACGATTTACAATGCATCCGGAAACGGTCCTTATTTCGATATCCAGATTACTGATCTTTGCGATGACCGCGATAGTGTCGGCGCTAAGCACAAGTCGACCTTCTTTATTGAGCTTTAGCAACTCCCTGGCCGCATAGATCCGACCGTTCGGATTGAAACCTCTGAGAACGTTCTCCATCAGACCGAATCGTTCAGCGTTCACCAGAGCGGCAATGGCCATCTCTCCATCGCTGCTACCGACGTTGTCGATCTCCATTGGTTGGGTTAGAGAATCGAAGGACTTCTGAAACTCTGCTGGTATGGCTACCTGTTTCATCTCACCGAGCTCCTCCGAAACGGCGGCTTGATATTTCCGGAGTACTGAGTCATCTCGTTCAACGCGAATGAGCCCGCGTTCACCTTCCTCGAAACTTGGACCATTATTCTGCTGCCAAAGTTCAATCATGCGCTCACGAATGCGAGTCCAGCTTTCAGGCGAGCAGTCGAGTTCAAGCTTGTAAGATCCGATTGTGCCTCTGAAGACGAATGCCTCAACAGATAAGCTCGAGTACCCGTGACCCTTTCCGACATTGAATCTGATAGCGCCGAAGCCGAGATCCTCTTCAGCATCATCCTTCTCGCCGACCACCAGAATGTCCATGATCTTTTGCGTTGTCAGCGGAGCCGGGGAAGCCAGGAGCGAGATGAGTTCCATTGACGCGTAGTCATCTGCCTGCCACGCTCGATTCAGAGGCTCCAGCTCCTGGGCGCTGCAAGGGAAGCTCAACAGAATCAGGAGGCCAACAGGCAGGAAGAAGAACCGTTTCATAATGCTCCTTGTCACCACTGGTATACTTAGACCACGGAGTGCAACAGAATGTTCCGCCTTACAGTTACCTTATGGTCACGAGTCGATTGAAAGAGATTGACATGGACAATGTGCTTGAACGCTGTCCGGTAGTTATTGAAACTCCCGTGGCATGGGGACAGATGGATGCGTTTCGTCACCTCAACAACACTGCTTACATTCGTTTCTTTGAGAGTGTGCGCATCGCGTACTTCGAGAAGCTGGACCTGTTGCAGTTTATGGAAGCTACCGGAGTTGGACCGATTCTGGCTGCTACAAACTGCCGGTTCAAGATCCCCCTGACTTATCCCGACACGGTCTCGATCGGCTCGCGCGTCTCGGAAATCGAAAACGATCGTTTCACGATGGAATATTTTGTCGTTAGTCATAAACATCAGAGAGTTGCTGCTGAAGGCACGGGCTTGATAGTTTGTTTCAACTATGCGGAAAACAAGAAGACGCTGGTTCCTGCAGAAATAAAACAGCGAATCGAAGCACTCGAAGCGTCAGTCACATAACGCTGAAATGTATTTGCTCTGAGAGTATTGCCAAGGCGCGCACTGTGAAAACGCAATTGCTACGCTGACATACGACGAGTTTTCCCCACAGTTTATCCACCCCAGTTCTTCAGTAAGTATTTCGCGAAATGTGCTAGTTCATAGATTAAGAACAGTAAAAATCCAACAGCGAATATCAGATACTTACTGGCCCAAATAAACTCTTCCGTTCGTTGGACCACATAGCCCAACCAATCGAAGAATTTAGCTGTTTTCGGAAAGGAATCCCGAAGTTCGGGAAGAATGGTGGGTTTTGAAATCTGTTGCGACACGACATACCCCTTTCCGATGAATCCTGGGATATGCTTGTCTCTGGCCGACCTTCAACCGGTTTAGCTAAATAGCTAACCTTAGTGATGCACTGGGCTGCCTTTCAACAGCCATCAAGCGACGCCGTCGCTCGTTCGAGTGTCATTGTGTCTCATCCCGCAAACCCCCATTGCGAAATTGGGCGCACATCACGCTGACTCCAGAACGTGGATTCACCGTTTAGAATTCTTAAATTTGTTAGGGACTAAGTACGGTTAACCTTCGGAGGCGACTGACAGACGGCTGTCAAGAAAGTAGGAAAATCCGAGGAACCGATTTGTTGGCAGCTAAAGTTTAATTACTTTTTCTGATTTGATCAATAGGCAGGCGATCATATGATGCTCTCCAACATAACTATTTCATCGACGCGTGAAAGTCTATGAAGTTGAGCGCGCTAAAGATGAACCGTCAATGAAAAGCCTCGAAACCAACGTAAGGGATTAGAAACCCATAGGCCAACAATATCGTCGCCAACTTCAATCGAAAAAAGCGATTGGGCCAAGTATCTCGGTCTTCTGGCGGAGAAAAATCTACGCTATCTGTGTCCAATGACCCACCTATACTTCCATGAATTTCTTGTCTTTCCCGAATCTCTAGATCTTTTCGCTTGATGAAATCCCGCCAGAACCGTGCACCCGCAGCATAATGTAAAAGGTCAAAGGCCAGGCTTAACAAGATGAACAACCCCGCCGGTATGAGCCATTTCGGAATGCCGCTCTCGTTAGGTAATTGATTTCGGGAAAAAAACCAAATGACAGCGAGTCCAGTAAGCCCGAGCTGCCTGATAATGTCACTCAACTTCCCAGAATAAAAGGCACGTTCATCTCGAGCCTCTTTCATTTTCATCGTGGAAAGCCTCCCGGCAAGGAATGAGGAACCGCCTCCTTATACTTTGGGTGCTACAGAGATGAAAGGACTGCTCTGCCAGATTAAGCGTTTTGAAATAGCTCAGTGAACGGAAGTCGACACTAGATCAATTTATCAGTTTAGCATCAAATATCGTTAAAAATTCGTACGGAACAACGGTGCGTTAGATGATGGTAAAAAGCCGAGAAACATTCACCCTTTATGCCCTCTTGATTGGCATTGATAATTACTTGCCAAACGAACTCCCGAGCGGATTGTATTATAAGAGTCTCTCGGGTTGCGTGCGAGATATCTTACGGATTGAGGGGTTTTTGCGGACCGATCTTGGAGTGCCAGCCGAGCGTGTTCTTAAGCTTACCTCCTCAAAGAGTGACGACCATATGCCACCTGAGCCGCCCGAACAGTGGCCCACCTATGAAAATATTGTCAATGCCTTTCGTAAATTGGAAACATTAACTCAAAGCGGAGATCAAGTTTATATTCATTACTCAGGGCATGGTGGCCGCGCGCTTACTACAAATGCCTTTCGTGATATTAAAGGGCCAAACGGAATTGATCAGGTGCTAGTTCCCATGGATCTTGGCAATTCGGAAGGGCATTATCTTCGCGACCACGAACTACAATATCTGCTGCAGAAGCTTGTCGATAAGGACCTTCTCGTTACGGTAGTCCTTGATTGTTGCCATGCCGGCGGTTTGACGCGAGGAGTGAAACTCGAGGTGCAAGGTTATACGCTTCTTAGTGCGTGTAGCGCCTCTCAATACGCTCTGGAGTGTGCGTTTGACGCCAAGGTGACGCATGGCGCATTGACCTATTGGTTGCTGGAGTCTTTCAAACAGATAGGGCGGCCGGGATTTACTTACAAGATGTTGCACGATCGGCTGCTAGCGAAAGTTCATGGGCAGTTTGAAGGGCAGACACCGCAACTTCATGGGAATGGCGATCGGGAGGTCTTCGGCACTGTAGAATGGCCAATGCAGACCGGAGTAACAGTCATTCAAGTACACACCGATGAAATACTACTTAATGCTGGACAGGCACACGGTTTGGTCCGAGGCTCACAGTTTAGCGTTTTCTCGTTATTTGAGACTGACATAAGCCGTGTAAGCAACAGCACCGCCATAATTGAAGTCATTGAAACAGAAGCGACCACTTCCAGGGCGAGAATCGTAAGTTACTTGTGTTCCGAAGCTATTGAACCGGGTGCTCAGGCAGTACTTGTGGATCCAGGACAAGGTTTGCGTCAACGCGTGCAGTTCACTTCTCGAACTGAAGCGGACCTACCTGCGCTCAAAGAAATCGAGCAAGTGCTGGAGCAAACTCCTGGTGGCTTTGTGACTCTTGCGAGAAACGATGACGTGGTTGATTACCTCGTGTCAGTGAGCCTGGAGGGTAAATTTATTATTTGCGATGGTTTAGGAAGGATCATTCCTAATCTCAAACCATCTCTGTTAATTAAAGACAGCACCGCACCTTATCGGTTAATTGAACGCCTGGTGCACTTAACGAGATACTTCCGTGTAAGAGATCTTTATAACAACGCTCCCAATTACGCGCTAGCCGGTGCGCTGCTAATCGAAATCTTTCCGGGGGGCAAGATATCTGAAGAAAGGTCTGAGGAACAATCTCATACTTTGGATGAAATCAATGTGAATGACGGAGAATGGGTGCGCTTACGGGTACGGAATAATTCCTCGGTAGTATTGAATATTACGGCTTTGCAGCTGCGACCCGACTGGACAATAAAGCAGGTATACCCAGCAGACGCCAGTTCATTTGAACCGCTCGATCCTGGGCGAGAAATAGTATTGTCGGTGCCGATCAGCCTGCCAGCGGATTATAAGTCGGGAAGGACAATTTTTAAGGTTTTTGGCACTCTCAGGCCGACGAGTTTTAGATGGCTGGAACTAGGCGCTCTGGACTCCATAGAGAACGAGAATTGTAAGCCGCTGGTGGCAGGTGTTCTCAATAGATTACAGGATGCCAAGCTCGTAGGAAGCACCCTGCTACCTATAACTGGCAAATCAGCGATGCGCGGAATGACAGTGGCAGTGTCCCGTTGCGATGAGTGGATCGTTCAGGACCTAAGAATTCAAATACAGCGAGCGAGGGACACGCCTAAGGGCAATGCGAGTTGCGATGTCTAACCAGCGATCTAACTCAGAGTATTTTCAAACGCTTCAGTAAGGGTGGGAGTGTATCTATGGGTTTTTCCGACCACGACGACCCAAAAGAAGCACAGTAACCGGTGTGGGTGTCGAAGTGGCAGTCGGGGAACTATTTTGATTGTTAGAGCTAATTGACGGGCCAGGTTTTGGGTATACCTTAATACCTGGTTCTAAGGGTCCTTGATTTGCAAGCGCGGTCGATATCGAAGTAGTCAGAGAAAGAACCAAACAAGCAGCGAGAAGGTAGTATTTCAAGGTGGCTCTCCTGGGAGAATAGTTGTGAAGACAAGCTTTGCTGTATATCACATTAGATGGAGCTGGCTCCGTGCGTTACCCACATATGTTTATGAATTGGGCATGGGGATGCGCCTTACATAAAACCGAGAGCCCCGGTTTCCCGAGGCTCTCAAGTTCGACGAGAGGCATTCAGCCTCTGTGACTACCGTCCTCACAACAGCAGTCTACGCCTAGTGCGGCTATTCTAACCTAATCTCAAATTTAAATCAGAAAGGTCTCAACTATATTAAGTTACGCGGTCTCCAGGACCGCGAGAAACAAACATGGATATTGAGACGAGCGGTGTTGAAGCAGTCTTGAGGTCTAGTGCCAAGGAATGAATCTTGGTTCTTAGTGAAAGGCAATGCATCGACTTCCGGCGAAGTGAAAGCTAGATACTGTATCCCCTCAACTAGCGTGAATCCCAATCCATTAAGCAGATCTGAGAGATTTCTTGCTCTAAGCTTGTCTTTCGAATTTCAATTTTGCCCATTTCATATCTGTGGTCCATGTTCGACAAGACAATCGAATCCGTGCCGCCTAACGCTGCGCTAAAAGACCACTCACCGCCGAGTCCACTGCGCGCGCTTGTTCGGTGGCACTGAGGAAGCCAACTACTTCTGATTCGACCGCGAAAGATTCAGAGCAATAAGGGAACTTTCCCAAGCATCTTTAGGGCGATGCACCGCGCACGCGTACCAGAAAAGCGCAAACATTGCGTATTCCATCAGTCTTATTTCGCTGATAGCCCGCCATGTTGCGCCCAGAAAGGTTGGGCCTGCCCTGAAACCAATAGTGATATTGAAGGCAAGAACGAAAAGAAGTGCGCTGACGAAGAAGAGATGTGTTTTCCACTTCGCAAGAAAATCTCTCGGATTCATAGTTCGAACCTCCTACCCCGTCATAAGCGATTAGCAACAACTCTCAGCGCCGAGTATGTCACTTAACCATAACCAAAGCCACCGAACTCGGCGCTCAGCGGCTCGCCCACGCGGTTGGCAATTTTTATTCGCTCGCGCAAATGATCGTTTGCCCGAATGTCTTATCAGGCTTACCTGTATCGACTGCTGGCAGTCAGACCACTACTGCCCTAAAATTCGTAAGTGCAGGCCCATTAGCTTAGTGTGGAGAATCACGGCGTGCGTGATGGAATGAAGCAAGTGAATGAGTAACTATTGAAGTGATTACGGTGTGTTGGATCTGTTGCCCAATCGGGATTCGAATAGTGAGGAGTAACGATCTTTAGTTTGCCACCTGGCTTGGTGATGCGATGCAACTCATTGATGACGCCAAGCACATCAGGAACATGCTCGATCACGTGACGACAAATGATCTCTTCAAATTCATCATCAGCGAATTAACGTTTTCGTAAAGTTTCTCATGCTTTCCTCCTAGAGTGGGGATCTGTGGAATGAAACTGGCTATGTTTAAAAAGCCGGGTCTGACTAGATCGAATCAGGACAGTAAACGGGGTGTTCACTGCAATTCCGATTTATTGCCCTAGTCAACGAGCAATGAAACTCGAATAGTTCAAATCGAAAATTAAGACCGGTTATCCAATGCGGGGTAGATGGAGAAGTGCTAACGGCAAGAGATATGCCTCAAGGTGTTTTCAAAAAATC